>CAFBQL010000001.1_pt1 | contig 263647 bp, 251 predicted proteins | sample 7270001 | NCBI WGS metagenome assembly CAFBQL01 (sample SAMEA6814180, study PRJEB35770) | uncultured Actinomycetes bacterium | biome: Freshwater; feature: Freshwater reservoir; material: water | place: Czech Republic | collected 2016-11-09 | depth 30m m | reverse complement strand
TTTTATCTGGCGTACAGACAAACAAACTAACGTTTATTTTGTCTTTTACCAAAGGAAATCAACGGGTATAGCTATTAACAGTGTAAAACACTGTCATTTTGCCATACCTCATTGAGGTATTAATCGTGGTCTGCGTTTTAGTAATACTTTTTACGGCACACTAAAACCAGCCACATTGGCATTGACTTATGGCACGCTGTTGAGTTCTCAAGGTACGGATGCGCACTGCTTCCGAAGATCGCTCTTCATTTTCAGGGCAGACCACCAAACCTAGTGCAGGGGCACATACGCGGTCAAACCGCGTGGATACCACTAAACCTACGATTTAGAGGAAATTTGCCTACTATCTGGCCGGTTACGTCCAGGTCATAGCAAGGAGCGTAACTATAGGTCCCTAGGGTCATACGGTCAAATCGGGGCGATCTGGAGAGCTGGTGAGGGACGGGGCAGCATAAAACGAAATAACCCTTATAAATCAAGCTTTTTTAGAGTACTCCACGGCAGCTAAATCACGCTTACCTTTTCGTAGAATCAAGAATCGGCCAAAGAGGAAATCCTGGGCGCTTGGAGCGAACTCTTCGCCCGTGATTTTGGTGTTATTGAGATATGCGCCACCTTCTTTAACGATGCGGCGGGCTGCAGATTTGGAATCTACAACCCCGCAAGCATGCAAAAGGTCTACCCACGTGGGAATCGAATCAACTGAATCAATAACTGTTCGCGGAAGTTGAGCGAGGGCGCTTTCCAACGTGAATTCCTCTAATTCTTGTAAATCGCCCTGTCCAAAAAGTGCACGCGAAGCCGCTTCGATTTTATCGCAGGTGTTTTCATCATGTACAAGAGAAGTAAGTTCTCGCGCTAACGCACGATGTGCTTGCCGAGCACCGGGATTCTCGTTATGCGCTATTTCCAATTCTTCAATTTCTGCGCGTGTTTTAAATGAGAAAACTTTAAGAAAATTAATCACATCGCGATCTTCAGTGTTAACCCAATATTGATAAAAAGCATATGGCGAGGTCATCGCGGGATCCAGCCAAACACTGCCTCCAGCAGTTTTCCCAAACTTAGTGCCGTCAGCTTTTGCAAGCAGTGGCACTGTCAACGCATGGGCACTGCCTGCTTCAACTCTTCTGATTAAATCTAACCCAGCAACAATGTTTCCCCATTGGTCTGAGCCGCCAAGTTGCAATGTGCATTGATGGCGGCGGAAAAGCTCTAAGTAGTCAAGTGATTGCAGCACTTGATAGGAGAATTCTGTATAGGAAATGCCACCAGCTTCTAAACGGGAAGAAACCGAATCTTTAGCAAGCATTTGGTTAACACTGAAATGCTTACCAATATCACGCAGGAATTCGATTGCGGATAAAGGTTGCGTCCAATCAAGGTTATTTACTACCTTCGCGGAGTTAGCAGTAGAAGTAAAATCTAAGAATTTCGACACTTGATCGCGAATACGTGATACCCATTGCTCAACTATTTCTTCACTATTGAGCGCACGCTCTTCGTTTCTTCCGCTTGGGTCTCCAACTAATCCAGTTGCGCCTCCTACTAAAGCGATTGGATGATGACCGGCCAGTTGAAAACGTCGCAAAACTAACAAGACGACGAGATTGCCTACGTGCAGACTAGGCGCGGTAGGGTCGAAACCAATATAAAGAGTAAGGGGCTTTTCGAGGGCTTGTGCAAGGGCCTTCTCATCGGTTGATTGAGCAACTAAACCGCGCCACCGTAAATCCTCAAGTAAGTTCATTGCGCCATCATGCCTGAAAAGGTTCGTTTCTTGTCGGCAATTTTCATCCGATTCATATCTACTTGCGAGTGCAAATTTGCAATTTGAGAAACCAAATTAGGTAAGGCAGTGCCTCCATAGGTTAAACGCGACGCTACAGCTCCTTCAACGGTAAGCACTTTGCGTACTTCTGGGGTTAATAACGGATGGATGGCAGCAAATTGAGTGTCGGATAATTCGTGAAGTTGAATCCCTGCCGCTTCGCATGTGTGGACGCATTGCCCAGCTGCCTCGTGTGCATTCGCAAAAGGTATGCCTGCGCGAACTAGAAAATCAGCTACTTCTGTTGCAAGCGAGAACCCCGTCGGAGCCGAAGCCGCCATAACTTCGCGATTGAATTTAGTAGTGGAAACCATCCCTGTAAACGCCGGCAATACCAAGGCCAGTGTTTCGATTGAATCAAATAACGGTTCTTTATCTTCTTGTAGATCACGATTGTATGCAAAAGGTAACCCTTTAAGCATCGTAAGTACCGTAGTCAAATTTCCAATAAGCCTAGAAGCTTTTCCTCTCGCCAATTCGGCAACATCTGGATTTCGTTTCTGGGGCATGATTGAAGAGCCAGTGGCAAAACCATCATCGATGACGGCCCAGCCGAATTCGCTGGAAGACCATAAGCACCACTCCTCCCCCATCCGCGACAGATGTGAACCCACCATCGCTAAAAGGAATAGAGCTTCGGCTACGAAATCACGATCGCTAACAGCGTCGATACTATTTTCGAATGAACTATGAAAACCCAATTCTTTTGCTGAAGATTGTGGGTCTAGTTCCAACGAAGATCCAGCAAGTGCGCCGGAGCCTAATGGAGAAATAGCGGCTCGTGCGAACCAATCATGAATTCGATCAATATCTCGAGCCAGTGCATGTGCATGCTTAATTAATTCGTGGCCAAAGAGAAGAGGTTGCGCATGCTGCAAATGTGTGAAACCCGGCGCTGGTGCATCTTTATATTCATCAGCCTTCGCTATTAACGCAACTTGCAAATCACTTACTAACGCTTCAATCATCAGAAGATGGTCTATCGCATAGAGCCTTAAATCAGTTGAAACCTGATCATTTCGTGAGCGACCGGCGCGTAAGGAGCCACCCAACTCCCCAAGTTTTTCAGTTAAACCACGCTCTAAGGCGCTGTGAACATCTTCATCCGAGGCGTTTGGGATAAAAGCTCCGCTAAGAACTTCGTCAGATAATTCCTTGAGAGCGCCAATAATCTTTACGCCTTGATCTTCTGTAAGAAGTCCTGCCTTAAGCAAAACTTTTGCATGAGCCCGCGAGGAGCGCAAATCATATGGTGCCAAGCGCCAGTCAAATTCAACGCTACGAGATAGCGCAAAAGCCGCATCATCGGTGCCACCCGTAAACCGACCGCCCCAGAGCGCCATAGTTACCCTTTCGCCTTGCGTACATGGTTAACCGACCTTGCACCAATTGCCCGCAATTCTTTCGCTAAATTGGCTCCCCCGTCGCTTTTGCGAGCAATGACTAAAACCGTGTCGTCACCAGCAATAGTCCCGATCACTGAATGCAACGACCCATCTGCAGATGCAGTGTCTAACGCGCTAGCAAGAAGTTGTGCTCCCCCTGGCGGGGTCCGCACGACGGCGAGATTTGCACTGGATTCCACTGTAAGTATCAACTGAGTAGGAATAGCAATCACCCGCGCTAACGGAGTCACTGATGAGGAAGGAAGTTGGTAAGTAGATTCACCCGAACTGTGACCGCGTACCGCTCCGATTTCTTCGAGATCACGGCTGGCTGTCGCTTGGGTAACTGCAAATCCCGCTTTCCTCAAAAGAATCACTAGATCAGACTGTGAATGAACCACTCCGGATTCGACCAACGCCACCACTTTAGCTCTGCGTGCAGCCGCCCCGGATCCATTGATATCACTAACTTTTGACACTTTAGCCATGGTGGGCCTTCCTAAGAACAACTGAAAAAATGAGCAGAAATTGTTTTAACTCTCTCTGTGAAATATTTAAAGCAGGTGCGATTCGAATAACAGAAGATGAGGGTGCATTGACCAAGATTCCGGCATCTTCTAAACGGTCACGTACTTCGAAAGCAATCTTGCGCTTTAGAACTATTCCTAGGAGGAGCCCTCGTCCGCGGACTAATTTGATTCCGGAGAGGGTCGCAAGGCTCTCCTTGAGAAAAGTTTCATCGCGAGATACTTTGGAAAGTAAATCCTTCTTCTCTATGTAATCGATCACTGCAAGTCCGCTTGCACATGCGACAGGGTTACCACCGAATGTTGTCCCGTGATCGCCCGGTTTAAAAAGATCCGCGTAATCACCAAGCGCGATCATTGCTCCCAACGGTAAACCGCCACCTAATCCTTTAGCGATGGTAATAACATCAGGGCGAATGCCTTCATGTTCGTATCCAAACCATTCGCCTGTACGGCCCATTCCGGTTTGTACCGCATCGATAGCCATGATGGTTCCAGTCGCGTCACAAATCTCGCGAACTTGTCGGAGGTAACGAGCCGGAGGTGTAATCACCCCAGCTTCACCTTGAATTGGTTCAAGAATAACCATCGCGGTGCGGGTAGTAACAGCTCTTCGCATCGCAGCTACATCTCCAAAGGGAAGGTGTTTAATTCCGGAAAGTAATGGCTTGAATGGATCACGCTTGGCTGGTTGACCTGTCAGGGAAAGCGCACCCATTGTCCGGCCATGAAAAGAACCTTCTGTAGCAACTATTTGGGAGCGATTAGTTCGACGCGAAAGCTTGAGTGCGGCTTCATTAGCTTCCGCACCTGAATTGCAGAAGAACACTTTCGCACCTTTATCGCCCGTTAAATCTTGTAACTTTTCCGCTAGTTTTAATACATTCGGATGCATATAGAAATTGCTTACATGACCCAATGTTGAGATTTGCTTCTTAACTGCAGATGTCACTGCCGGATGCGCATGACCAAGAATGTTCGTTGCGATTCCGCCCAACATATCTAAATAGGAGTTCCCTTGCGCATCGGTTACTACGCAACCTTTGCCTTTCACCAAATTGATTGTTGGCTGACCGTAAGTCGGCATGAGCGCCTTACTCCAGCGCGTGGAGTCTTTACCTCTCATGGCGTCACCACCGTCCCGCCAATCCCACGTAGCGCTAAACCAAAACTCTCTGAATTGGTTCCGTCAATTATCCGGACTGATTTAGTTCCAGATTCGATCGCATTTATACAGGCAAACACTTTCGGCAACATACCGTCGTGGAAAGAATTTTGCATCTCGCGCAGTTCGGTTACCGAAATCGTTGAGATGAGCGAACTCTTATCCGGCCAATTCGAATATATTCCGGGTACATCGGTAAGAATTATTAAACTATCGGCTTGAAAAGCGCCCGCTATAGCCCCCGCAGCCAAATCTGCATTCACGTTGAGCCCAACAGAACTATCTTCTGACACTTCATCGCCAAGGACCGCGATGGGAGAAAGAACTGGCAAGAAACCTGCATCGAGAGCAACTTGCAAATATGTGGCGTCGACTCTAATCACTTCTCCGACAAGTCCTAAATCCGCTTCAACCTCATTAACTAAAGTGGTGAGTTTGCGAGCAATGAGTACGCCGCCATCGCGACCAGAGATACCGACTGCATTGATTCCGCGTGAACGCAATTTAGCGACAACATTTGGAGCTACAACCCCTGTCAAAGTTCGCTCAACTATCTGGAAAATATCTTGGGTGGTGAATCGAAATCCGCCTACGAACGAAGGCTCAATACCCTCGTTGGCCATCGCGGTATCAATTTGAGGACCACCGCCGTGAACGATAAGACATTCTTGACCCGAATCAAGTGCCGCTTGAACCGCTTCTGCAAAATGTCCGTCGGTATCGCTCATGGCGTGACCACCATATTTGATAACAATCATGAGGAGTACGCCGAATTCTCATGGACATATGCATGGGATAAATCATTAGTCATGATAGTTGCTTGCGCGATTCCAACCTTCAAATCAATAATTATGGATATTTCTGTCGGAGCAAGATCAACTAATTCCTTTGCATCCCCAGGGGCGCTATTGCGCGACACCATCACACCGTTGAGCGAAACATCGATATTTGTACAATCAATACATGCATCAGCGGTGCCAACTGCCGCCAGAATTCTGCCCCAGTTGGGATCGCCTCCAAAAAGCGCTGTCTTGAGGAGATTATTGCGCGCGCAAGCCCTAGCAACCGCCACTGCATCATTCTCGCTATTGGCATTAATCACTTGGATAGCCACAACTTTTGTATGTCCTTCAGCATCTGAAATCAATTGAGAAGCCAGAGAAGAACATATCGCGGTTAATGCGCTCTCGAGTTCCGACCCTTTGATGGGCTTTCCGGAAGCACCTGAAGCGAGGGCGAGCACCGTGTCATTAGTGGATGTGCATCCATCAGAATCAATTCGATTGTAAGTGCGCTCAACAACTCGTGAAAATACTTCTTGTAACTCTGACGGCTCAACCACTGCATCGGTCATCACTACCGAAAGCATGGTCGCCAAAGCCGGAGCCAACATTCCAGCTCCTTTCGCGATCCCGACGAAGGTAACGTTTTCAATGTGATAACTTGCAATTTTCGGACGGGTATCCGTGGTCATAATCGCACGAGCCGATTCTTCTAACTTCAGAACTGACATCTTGGCCACCAAATCTCCCACCCCTGAGAGCACCTTCTCCATCGGTAGGAATTCCCCGATAATTCCAGTTGAGCAGATAGCAATTTCAGAAGATGAAATACTTAAAAGCTCTCCCACATATTCAGCACATCGGTGAGTATCCGCAAAACCACGTGCGCCCGTGCAGGCGTTAGCTCCTCCAGAATTGAGTAATACCGCTTGAATCACTCCCCCTTTCACCACCTGCTTACTCCAAATAACGGGGGCTGCAATCATCTGATTAGATGTAAATACAGATGCGCAATGAAAATCTGGTCCGAGATTGCGAATCAAAGTTAGGTCCAAATCACCTGAACTTTTAATTCCAGCTGCGCAAGCGGCAGATTGGAATCCCAATGGGATTTTCATACTCCAAGGCCCTGAGATAGCAAACCCATAGCCTCTGGCAATTTATTCATGATATTTGCATTTTGAATTGCTTGGCCTGCCGCACCTTTACCCAAATTATCTATGACAGTGGAAACAATCACTCTATTTGTATGGCTATCAACACCTACCTGTATCTGTACATTATTGCTTCCGTTAACGCTTGCAGATTGTGGCATTTGCCCAATAGGTAGCAAGTGAATGAACTGCTCGTGTGAATATGCCTCTTCGAAAAGTTCGCGTATAGAGATTTCAGATATCTCAGAAGATAATCGCGCGGTTATAGTAGATAAAATTCCACGTGGCATGGGAGCTAGAATTGGAGTGAAACTAACTTTTACTGGTTTACTTCCAATTCTTGTGAGGGACTCTTCTATCTCGGGAGTATGTTGATGGATACCACCGAATTTGTATGAGGTCAATGAATTCATTACCGTACTCGCGCTAAGAGAATGCTTCGCGCTTCTTCCTGCGCCAGAAGTTCCAGATGCAGCAACGACAACGATATCTTCGCTCTCAATAACCTTGAGCAATGGGGCGAGGGAAAGCTCTATCGCAGTTGCGTAACATCCTGGATTTGCAACTCTCAAACTAGAGGCGACCTTAGCCCGTTGGCCCGGAAGTTCAGGTAATCCGTAAACCCACGTACCGGGATGGTCGCCACCATAGTATTTCTCCCAAGAATATGAACTCTCTAATCGGAAATCTGCCCCAAGATCTATAATCATCTGCTTTTCAGGCAGTTGCGAAACGATCTGAGAAGACTGTCCGTGAGGCAGCGCCATAAAAACTATTTCACATTCACGGATAGAGTGAATGTCCAATTTTTTGAAACGTTGCGCTCCGTAATCCGTGAGACCAGGATGAATATCTCCAATAAGCTCTCCCGCATTTGTGTGCGCGACTATTTCGCTTGCTTCAAATTGATCGTGGCGGGAAATTAACCGTAGAAGCTCTCCGCCTGTATAGCCACTGGCCCCTATAACCGCACATTTCATGGGTTAAGCCTACCCTATAGATTAATACTTATGCAAGATTCTGCATTATTATGCAGAGCGAATTACTGCTCCAGTTCGTGCCGCAGCGACCGCTACAGCCTCCTCGCGCATGAGCGAAACTTCCGCGTTGGTGAGAGTGCGATCTGGCGCCCTAAATGTCAGGGTAAATGCCAGTGAAATTTTCCCATCTGCCAATTTATCGTACCTGTCGAAAAGCGTGATCGATTCGAGAAGATCTCCAGCACCAGCACGAAGGGCATCCTCCACGGCACGAGCTGAAACGTTTTCGTCAACTACAAGAGCAATATCTTGAACCGCTACAGGCAACGTCGCCAAAATTTGCGGGCGGATAATCTCACCCGCAGGAAGAGCCGAGAGATTCACTGCAAACGCACAAGCGCGATCAGGCAAACCATATGCTGCAACCACGCGTGGATGAAGTTCGCCAGCATGGGCAACGGCAATTCCACCAATTTTTAATTCCGCACAACGTCCAGGATGCCATGGCGCAAAATCCGATCGGCCAATCTCCCAGTCGAGATTACATAAACGCAAAATGTATTCAGCAAGTCCAACGGCATCGCTCCACACATACGGCTTCGATTTGTTCTGCCAATTGGGGACCTCGCTATTGCCCACCAATATTCCACCTACATGCATCAGCTGCGTGGGCACTGCTGCATAAAGCTCTTTTACTTCTTTCTCTGAGGGGCGTCTATCGGTAGGTAACTTAGGAGATGGCGATAATTTCACGTTGTTACGGAATATTAAGCCCATTTCAAAAAGACCAAAATCACGAGAACCGCGACTCATATTCCTTGCCGCTGCCTCAATGAGTCCCGGAGTCAGATGAACACGCAGATGAGGAGCGTCATCGGACATAGGATTTAGAAGGCGGAAAGTTTTTGCCCGCTCTCCTTGGAAACCCAAGGTCTTCATGGTTGCATCCGATACAAATGGATAGGTTTGAATCTCAACTAACCCTTGGTCTGCTAGCGCCGCAGAGATACTCCTTCGCCTGCGTTGCTCTTGAGTTAAACCAGGGCTAACGGGTCTTGGAGGAAGCAGCGAAGGTATGGCTTCAAAACCCACCAAACGTGCAACTTCTTCCACCAAATCTGCAGGTGCAAGTAAATCTCCGCGCCAGGATGGTGGCGTAACTTTCCAGATAGAAGCTTCTTGATTAGCAATGAGACAACCAACGAGAAGAAGTTCTTCCGCTACCTGTTGGTGAGAATAAGAGGCTCCGGTGAGCTGTGACGGGAAATCAGGGTTGAAATCAATTTCCGCACCAACCTGTACGCCTCCTGCGCACGAGGTGCCCACATACCTTGCTCCACCTAATTGCATGAGTAAATTCGTTGCCCTCGCAGAAGAAATCTCAGCTAGAGCAGAATCAACTCCTCTTTCCATTCGCTTAGATGCTTCAGAGGACAATTTATGGCGCCGAGAATTCTTTGCGATGCTAATGGGATCAAATCGTGCAGCCTCTACAGCTATCTTCGTTGTCGAAGTATTTACTTCAGAAAACTCTCCGCCCATAGTTCCAGCTAGTGCTAAAGCTTGCTTGTCATCAGCAACAAGAAGATCTTCGGCATTCAACTGTCGCACTTGACCATCTAAAGTTTTTAAAGTTTTGTCTTTCCCAGCTCGACGAATCTTTAGAGAACCCGAAATCTTCTCCTTATCAAAGGCATGTAATGGTTGGCCCAGTTCCAACATCACGTAATTGGTAATATCAACTGCAAGCGAGATGGAACGCATCCCACATTTTTCGATGCGACGGCGCATCCACATAGGAATGGGCGCCTTCGCGTTGAAGTCCTCGAGCGTTCGGATATAAATCACAGACGCACACGAAACATCTTCTATTGATACTCCAACGCCGCCATCTTTGAGCGGAAAATCGGCGAGGTTTACAGTGCTTGCAGGGTCTAGAAATTCAAGGCTAAGAGAACTTGCAATTTCGCGCGCAATGCCGCGGATAGATAACGCATAGCCTCTATCTGGGTTGACGGCAATATCGAAAATAACATCGTTTGTTTCCAGAAGAGCGAGAGCATCGCTTCCAATGGCAGCTTGAGTATCACCAATAACTAAAATTCCATCATGTTCTTGGCTTAAGCCAAGTTCCTTTGACGAGGCAATCATCCCATTACTTACTTTGCCGTAAGTTTCACGTTGAGAAATCGCGAAACCTCCTGGCAAAACGGAACCAGGCAAGGCTACGCAGACTAGGTTCCCTGTTTCGAAATTATTCGCTCCACAGATTACATATCGAATATCTGCTTCCCCGCAATCCAAGCCCACCCAGCGAATTGCTTTCTTAAATTCGGTAATCTCTTCAATCGACACTACTTTGCCGACAAGAACGGGGCCTGTGATCTCCTGCCCGGTATATTCGATTTCTTCAACCTCAAAACCCACTCTTACTAGGGCTTCGCCAATCTCTTCAGCGGTAATAGTTGAGGGAAGAGTTACATACTCCCGAATCCACGATAAAGGCGCGCGCATTACAACCCCACCCCGAAAGCTCTACTGAAACGAAGATCTCCTTCGACGATGTCATGCATATCCTTAATTCCATGACGAACCATCAAGGTACGTTCAAGCCCCATTCCGAAAGCAAAACCCGAATAGATTTCGGAATCAACTCCACAGGCAGCAAGAACTTTGGTGTTTACCATTCCACAACCACCCCATTCGATCCACCTGCCGTTGAAGAAAACATCTACTTCAGCACTTGGTTCGGTAAAAGGGAAAAAGGACGGGCGTAGACGAGTAATGGCGGTATCGCCAAACATCTTTTGTGCAAATAGATCGAGAGTGCCTTTGAGGTGGGCCATGGTTATGCCGCGATCGACAACCAAACCTTCCACTTGGTGGAAGACAGGGGTATGGGTGGCATCCAATTCATCTGCTCGGAAGGTACGACCTGGGCAAATAACGTAAATCGGCGGTTCATTTTCGAGCATTGTTCGAATTTGAACCGGAGAGGTATGAGTACGCAGAACTAGCCCGGATCCAATCGGTTCGACAAAGAATGTATCTTGCATCGTGCGAGCCGGGTGATCGGCAGGAATGTTGAGCGCATCAAAGTTCAACCATTCCGCTTCAAGTTCTGGACCTTCCGCTACGGAATATCCCTGGGCAATGAAGAAATCAGAAATTTCATTTTTGATAATCGTTATTGGATGCAACCCACCTTGATGTGCGTGCAATGCGGGCAAAGTAACATCAACTACTTCTTCAAGTAATACTTTCGCATCGCGTTGAGCTTCAAGGTCTTCGGTGCGTTGGGCTAAGGCAAGAGCAATTTCATTTTTCGCATCCCCAATTACTTTACCCACTGATGCGCGTTCTTCATTTGGCAATGAACCCAAGGACCTACTGGCTTGAGAGATAGGCGACTTGTCCCCCGTGTGAGCAAGCCGAGCGTTCTTAAGGGATTCCAGATCAGAGGCGTTAGCAAAGGCTGTGATCGCATCAGCCACCCATGCCTTTAAATCCTTCTCTGAACTCATGGCGTGGAGTCTACTGTGACTGATTAAGAAGATGCGGAAGTAACACGAAAGGCAACAATTGCTGCAGCAGCGGCAAGATTGAGACTCTCGGCGTTGCCCCCCATCGGTATTCGCACACTGGTAATTCTGGAATCTAGTGGGAGTTCTTGGAGCCCGCGCGCTTCATTGCCAAAGATCCATAGAGAAGGGCCTTCAATCTCAATATCCAATAATGAAACTGCACCATCTGCACTTAACGCGTAGATATTGGCGGTGGGCCAGTTATCCAACATCTCATCTAATTCGATTTTTTCGTAGATCGGTAAATGCCACATCGACCCAGCACTGGCTCGCACCACTTTCGGGGAGTAAATATCGACGCTATTAGCTGAAGTTACCAATCCAGCAAATCCAGTGGCATCTGCTGTCCGCAAGATTGTTCCGGCATTACCGGGATCTTGAATCTCATTGAGATACATGTAATGGCGATGTGATGAGAGGTCTATCTGCGTAATATCGAAATGTGGAAGGCGGCATATTGCAAGTATTCCTTGAGGGGTAACCGTGTCTCCCATAGCTGACATAACTGCATCAGTTACATCGACTGTTTCGAGATGGTTAATTGAGATGCCCTCGGAAGCAATTTTTAACCTGGCCACAGTAGTGAGATATAGAGTTTCAATCTCTGGTTTGGCACCTGGATGAGCGGCTTCTCGTAAAAATTGAAGTCCCTCTGCAACAAAGCACCCGGACTCGCGTCGCTCCTTCTTGCCACGAGAACCTAAAAGAGCCTTCACTCTCGCAATATGCGGTGAGTGAAGGCTCTCGATCATTTAGGGTTATTTAGCGATGAGGCTCTTGCGAGCAACTTCAACCAGAGTTTTGAAAGTTTCTGGTTCATTAGTTGCTAGCTCGGAAAGCACGCGACGATCAACTTCAACGCCAGCAGCTTTCAGTCCTTGCATAAAACGATTGTAGGTAAGGCCATTCTCGCGGCTTGCAGCGTTAATGCGCTGAATCCACAGTTGGCGGAAGTTACCCTTTTTGTCTTTGCGGTCATTGAACGCATAAACCATTGAGTGAGTAAGTTGCTCTTTTGCCTTGGCGTATAAACGCGAACGTTGTCCGCGATATCCGGCGGCACGTTCGAGTGTTGTACGACGCTTCTTTGCGGCATGGACGCCACGCTTTACTCTTGCCATTTAGGGCGCTCCTTACTTCAGACCAAGCATGCGCTTGGCTGTAAAAGTAGTTGTTGGCTTTGCGGTTGCATCATTAGAAAGTCGACGTGTGTGGCGGGAAGATTTGCGCTCAAGAAGGTGGCGCTTGCCAGCTCGCTCGTGCATGATCTTTCCGGTACCCGTAACACGGAATGTCTTCTTTGCACCGCTGTGCGTCTTCATCTTTGGCATCTTGGCTTATCCCTCTCGTTCGTACGTTTGATAACTACTCAGCCGCCGCAGTGTCAGCTTCGGCTTTCGCTTTGCGAGCCGCTTTCTGTTCTGCTACCGCTTCGGTCTTACGTTTTGTAGGACCTAAGACCATTGTCATATTGCGACCCTCTTGCTTGGGTGCAAATTCGATGAAACCTACTTCAGCAATATCTTGTGCAAGACGTTGCAAAAGTTTGTATCCCAACTCTGGTCGAGTTTGTTCACGTCCACGAAATTGCATTGTTATCTTTACTTTGTCGCCACCGCGAAGAAACTTTTCGATGTGATTCCGTTTGGTCTCGTAATCGTGAGCTTCAATCTTTGGTCGCATCCGAACCTCTTTAACCACGATGTGGGTTTGGTTCTGTCGCGCTTCCCGGGCCTTCTGTGCAATTTCGTACTTATACTTTCCGAAATCCATGATCTTGCACACGGGTGGAACTGCGTCAGGGGCTATCTCGACTAGGTCGAGGCCAGCCTCATCTGCCATTCGCAATGCGGTATCGATATCCACGACTCCAATTTGCTCAGCGGTTGGTCCGATGAGGCGAACTTCGGGTACGCGAATTCGATCATTGATGCGGGCTTCAGTTGTGATAAAAACTCCTTTGCGCTTCTGTGCTAGTCAGTAGAAAAGTCGCTGCTAGAAAAGAAACCGCAAGAAAACCCATCAAGGGATTTCGACGAACCCTCTCGCCTGGGCAAGGTAGGTGGGAGCGGTAACTCCTCTTGCAGTGGCTAGGCCACTGGTCTTGGCGCTTAGGGTACTAGAAGGTCGGCAAAGGTGGAAATCCAAGGCAGGAAGGCTGATATTTAGCCTCCGATCGCGTGAACTCCTCCATCAACGTGCAATATTTCGCCCGTTGTTTTTGGCAGCCAATCTGAGAGTAAAACTATGGCAGCTTGGGCCGCTGGAACTGGATCGCTGAAATCCCAGCCTAAGGCAGAGCGCTGGTTCCAAATTGGTTCAAATTCTTCAAATCCTGGAATTGATTTTGCAGCGATAGTTTTAATCGGACCCGCTGCGACAAGGTTGACGCGAACATTCTCTGGACCTAGATCACGAGCTAGATAACGTGAGGTTGATTCAAGTGCCGCTTTGGCCACGCCCATCCAATCGTATTTAGGCCATGCAACGCTCGCGTCGAAATCCAGACCCACGACTGACGCCCCTCCATTGAAGAGCGGGCGAGCGGCCATAGTTAACGACTTCAACGAGAAAGCTGAAATTTGAAGAGCAGTAGCAACATCCGCCCATTGGGTATTGAGAAAATTTCCACCAAGAGCTGCTTCGGGTGCGAATCCGATTGAATGTACAACACCGTCAAGGGTAGGAACGTGCACGCGTACTCGATCAGCCAGCGCTGCTAAATCTTCATCGTTAGACACATCTAACTCGATGACCGGAGCCAATTGCGGCAAACGCCCAGCGATACGCTCTGTTAAACGGTGTACGCGACCGTACGAACTCAAGACAACGGTTGCTCCCTCTTCTTGGGCCAAACGGGCGATATGGAAAGCAATGGAAGCATCAGTTAAGACCCCTGTCACCAAAATGTTCTTTCCTGAAAGTAACCCCATCTCAGTGCCCCATTCCTAATCCGCCATCAACTGGTATTAACGCCCCTGTGATATATCCAGCTTGTGAAGAAGCTACAAATGCAACTACATGTGCAATCTCCTCACTCGTACAAAACCTGGCTAAGGGAATTGCACCTGCAATTTCAGCGCGTCGATTTTCATCTAAGCCCGCCGTCATATCGGTTTCAACGAACCCTGGCGCTATGACATTTGCAGTAATTCCTCGGCTACCTAATTCGCGCGCAAAAGATCTAGCCATGCCTATTAGGCCTGATTTACTCGCGGCATAATTCACTTGGCCTGCCGCGCCGATGCTTCCTACAACTGACCCAACGAAAATCAACCGACCACGCTTGAGCTTCAATAAACCTTTAGTGGCTCGTTTAGCTACTCGGAAAGCACCGGTTAAATTGGCATCCAAAACTTCTGTGAAATCTTCTTCGCTCATCCGCAGAACTAAAGTGTCTTTAGTAATCCCAGCATTGGCAACAATCACTTCTGGGATACCGAATTCTTTCTCAATGATCGTAAATGCCTCATCAACGCTTTCAGATGATGTGACATCCATCTGCACTGCGTGAAAACCAGCAGGTGCATTGCCCGTTCTATAGGTAATGACGACGTTAAATCCTTCTTTCTGCAACTGCGAGGAAATCGCCAAGCCAATTCCCCGGTTGCCACCTGTCACCAGAGCGATCGGAGATTCCATGGGTAGAACTTACTGGCTACTCGAGCGTAAGTAGGAATTTCCACGCCGAATTAGCTATATCGAAGATGCGTGAAATCTTTCAAGAGCCTAGGGTTGTCACATGCCCGATGAAATCCATGACATCACCTCGGCACAGATAAGTTTGAGCGAGAATCTTCCTGGTCGCCAACGTCGTTACTTCATCTCAATGATGGTGAGAACGGCCTGCTTTATTGCTGCAGTCATAACTCCCAGCCCGTTCCGATGGTTCTTCCTCCTGGGAGCAGTCTTTCTTCCATACTTCGCTGTCGTTATTGCTAACGCTGGGCGCGAAAAAATAAGCCCCGGAACATCACTCATCGATGACACGCGTCAAAGCCTTACCTAAAGAGCACAGGAAAGAGCCCTACGGGATCTTCCTCTCTACCCTCGCTATCGCTCTCATACTCCTGTGTTTAGTTGCCAGTCACTGGCAATATCAGAGAGGCGTTGATCGTCATGCAAATAACGCTCTGATAGCTTCGCACGTATCGCAACCTCCCGTGATGATTGCTAGCGTCATCAAGAACTTGACTGTCGCTCAGTGGCGGCAAACAACTGTCCAAGGCGCTTTTGATTCTTCCAATCAAATTCTTTTGCGTAATCGCTATTTCGAAGGTAAATATGGTTTCGATCTACTTACGCTCTTCCACGAAAAATCTGGACTAACCTTTTGGATTGATAGAGGCTGGATTCCACCTGGCTTCAACGCCTCCACTCCACCCACTCTGCCACCAACCATTTCTGCAACAGTCACAATCACAGGCAGAGTTCGCCTCGATTACTCGCTCCCCCAAGGATCATTTTTCGCAATACCTTCAGGAAAAAATGGGAAATTGATTCCTCAATGGAATGCGCAGAGCAAAGTTACATACGACACGGAGAATTTCTACTTGGATCTATTAACAGTCTCCGACGCATCGATGGCGCCCGAAGTTCCAGTAGAACTTCCAGAACTTACCGATGGTCCGCACATGGCCTACGCATTGCAGTGGATATTCTTTGCAGGGCTAATCTTCTACGCTCGAATTCTCTTGCGCAGGTCCAGATAAATCTTGCCGGCTATAAAGTTCGGCATATAACCCTTTGGCTCGCACCAACTCTTCATGGGTTCCGCGTTCCACGATGGATCCGTTTTCTAGTACCAGGATCTGATCTGCTTCCATCACGGTACTCAATCGGTGCGCAATTACGATACTCGTGCGTCCTTTCAGGGCAGCGCGCAAGGCATCATGAACAAGCGCTTCATTCTCTGAATCCAGATGAGCAGTAGCTTCATCTAGAATCACGATCGCAGGTGACTTCAACAGTAAACGCGCGATAGCAAGCCGTTGCTTCTCGCCACCAGAAAGGCGGTGGCCGCGCTCTCCCACCATTGTTTCTAAACCATTGGGTAATGATTCAATCAAACTCCAGATCCGCGCAGATTCGCAGGCAGATTTCATTTGCGCCTCTGTTGCATCAGCATTGGCATAACGCAAGTTTTCGGCAATAGTTTCGTGAAAAAGATGAGCATCTTGCATTACAACTCCAACGGAGGATCGGAGCGAAGTAAGTTTAAGATCACGAAGGTCTACTCCACCTATTAAAATTGCCCCTTCCGTTACATCATATAAACGTGGGATTAGAGCGCTTATCGTTGTTTTTCCCGCTCCCGATGGACCTACAAGAGCGGTCATCGTTCCGGGTGCAGCGGTGAAAGTAATCGATTTCAATACTTTGCCACTGTCTACTGTTTCCGGCTTTGCGGCCGATTCCAAAGAGGCAAGAGAAATTTCATTTGCTCGAGGGTAAGCAAAACTTACATTACGAAACTCAACACCCGGTGAAGGGGTCGGAATATCTATAGCTGTTGGCGAATCTACAACCATCGGTTCGAGGTCAAGCACTTCAAAAACTCTTTCAAAGGACAATAGAGCAGTCATTACATCGATTCGAACATTTGAAAGCGCCGTTAATGGTCCATAGAGTCTTGCAAGAAGTGCAGTAATTGCAAGGAGAGTTCCGACACTTACTGATCCAGAAATCGCAAGGTGACCACCAATTCCATACGCAAATGCGGTGGCAACCGCGGCTACGCTAGTGAGCGCTACGAAGAATAAGCGATTGAGTAACGCTATCGAAATTCCGATATCAGCAACCCGTCGAGCACGAGAGGAGAAATAGGCACTTTCGCGTTCAGGGTCCCCATAGAGATTAACTAGCAAAGCACCCGAAACGTTGAAACGTTCGGTCATCGTGCTCGACATCTCCGCATTTACCTGAAATGAAGAACGCGTTAAGACTTGCAACTTCTTACCCACCCATTTAGTAGGTATTAAGAAGAGCGGGAGCAGAACGAGCGAAACTGCTGTGATCTGCCACGACAGGAAAAGCATCGTTGCGATGACCAGCACCAGGCTAACGACATTGCTAATGACCCCCGATAACGTGGAAGTGAATGCCTGCTGTGCGCCAATAACATCCGAATTGATGCGCGAAATTAGCGCGCCAGTTTGAGTGCGGGTAAAGAAAGCGATTGACTGTTTTTGAATATGGGCAAAAACGAGTGAGCGCAGATCGTAAATCAACCCTTCGCCAATTCTGGAGGAATACCAACGACCTATAACACTCATCACGGAATCTGCAATCGCCAACAAACCTACAACGAGAGCTAATTGCGTAACGAGAGAACCATTGCGCGGGATTACGCCTTCATCAATGAGTTTGCGAAGTAACAATGGCGAAGCGATAACCAATACTGCGTCGATAACAACGGTAATTAAAAAGAATACAATTTGCAGTTTATAGGGAATTGCGAAATGCAAAATCCTACGGACTGTCCCAGGTTTGAGTTTTTGGTTCTTGACGGAAGGATCCGCCGTCATTGATCGCAAACTCTGCCAATTGGCATGCATTGACATCGGTTATACCGTGAAACCTAGTGCGCGAAGCTGGTCCCTTCCATCATCAGAGATTTTATCTGGGCCCCAAGGTGGCATCCATACCCAGTTGATTTTCACATCACTGGTGAGATTGGCTAAAGCTTGTCGAGTTTGATCTTCGATGACATCTTGTAAAGGGCAGGCCGCGGATGTGAGAGTCATATTCAATATTGCGATATTACTTTCATCAACCATGACATCGTAAATAAGGCCAAGATCTACAACGTTAATACCTAGCTCCGGGTCAACGACATCCTTCATCGCCTCAGTCACATCATCTACCTTTGCAACCATTCCCGTACCTTTCGTTAGCCGTGCATTGAACGAACAGAGTGATTAAGCAGTTCGATTTGCAATCTGCAGGGCGGCATCTTTGTAGGCCATCCATGCCAAGAGTGCACACTTTATACGAGCCGGGTACTTGGAGACCCCTGAAAACGCGACCGCATCCTCTAAAACTTCTTCATCCCCGCTCTGGGTACCTTTACTTTGCATTAACGTCAAAAATGAATCAAAGATAATTTGTGCTTGGTCTGTGCTTTTGCCAAGAAGCAAACCTGACATCACTGAGGCGCTAGCCATGGAAATAGAACACCCAACGCCCTCCCAAGTGACTGCGCTAACAATTCCTTCAATCATGCTGAGGTTCAACGTCAGTTCATCACCGCAACTTGGATTTAGATGATGAACTTGAACATCCTTCGCGACGGACAACCCTTTGTTCTGGGGATGTTTGTAATGATCAAGAATTACCTCTTGATACAGGTGATCAAGGTTCATGCCTTGACCCCAAAATAATTCTTGGCCGCGATAACTCCGTTGATCAGCGCATCAATGTCACTCTTCTCGTTATAAAGATAAACCGATGCCCTTGTCGTTGCTGCTACCCCTAATTTGCGATTGAGCGGCCATGCGCAATGGTGACCAGTTCGCACAGCGATTCCTTGCGAATCCAGATATTGGCCGAGATCATGTGGGTGTATGCCATCTACGGCGAAAGAAACAACGCCACCTCGTGAATGCAAATCTGTGGGTCCAAAGATTTTCAGATGAGAGATATCTTGCAACCCGGCTATTAAATCCCCAGTGAGGGAGATTTCATGTTCATGAATATTGTCTAAGCCAATTTTCGTTAAGTACTGCAAAGCGGCTCCCAAGCCAACAGCTTGCGCCATGTTGGGAACACCAGCCTCGAATTTGCGAGGTGCTGGTGCCCACGTCGAATCTGTCATAGTCACAGTTTCAATCATCGATCCGCCGAAGAGAAAGGGCGGCAGTTGACCCAGCAACTCTGAGCGTCCCCATAAGACACCTACACCTGTCGGTCCTAAAGCTTTGTGACCAGAAAACGCTAAGAAATCGATGTCGAGCCCTGTCACATCAACAGCCATGTGCGGAACTGATTGACAGGCATCTAAAACTAAAAGTCCGCCAACTTCGTGCGTCCGTTTAGATATTTCAGAGAGAGGATTTATAGTTCCGAGAACATTTGATTGGTGTGTCAGCGCGACAATTTTAGTTCTGTCGTTAATCAAAGAATCGATATTAGAAAGATCTAATCGCCCATTCGAATCAACGTCGAACCAAACTAACTCACACCCAGTTCTTTTAGCCAATTGTTGCCAAGGGACCAAGTTTGCGTGGTGTTCCATTTCGGTAACAACTATCCGATCGCCCGCTTGTAAATGGAAGATATTCCCTAGTGGAGCGCTACCAATTGCATAGCAGAGCAAGTTCAAGCTCTCTGTGGCGCTCTTCGTAAATACGATTTCATCTACATCTGCGTGTAAAAAATGCGCAACAATCGCTCGTGCGCCTTCGTAAGCATCTGTAGCCTCTTCAGCTAGTTGGTGCGCCCCACGATGAACTGCAGCGTTCCTGAACCTGTAGAAATCTCCTTCAGCATCGATAACTACATTTGGCTTTTGGCTTGTGGCGCCGCTATCCAAATAGATTAACTTTCTGCCATCCCGGATACTCCGTTCAAAGATCGGAAAATCCTTCTTGATAGCGCTGATATTGAGAGTCATTTGTAATTGTAAATACGTGGTTAGAGTCCGACGTACTCGGCATAACCCTTCTCTTCAAGTTTATCTGCGAGTTCAGGTCCGCCTTCTTCAACGATTCGACCGTTGGCAAATACGTGCACGAAATCGGGTTTGATATATCTTAAAATTCGCGTGTAGTGGGTAATAAGCAGAACGCCCATCTCGTTGGATGCTTTTGCGCGGTTGACGCCTTCGGAAACTATACGCAACGCATCAACATCTAAACCGGAATCTGTTTCGTCAAGAATTGCAATTTTTGGCTTGAGAAGTTCCAATTGCATAATCTCATGGCGCTTCTTCTCGCCACCTGAGAAACCTTCGTTCACATTTCGCTCGGAAAAAGATGCATCCATGTTGAGGGCGCTCATGGCAGCTTTAACTTCGCCTACCCATGTACGCAATTTAGGAGCTTCTCCGCGCAAAGCAGTTGCTGCGGTACGCAAGAAGTTTGAAACGGAGACTCCAGGAATTTCTACTGGGTACTGCATTGCAAGAAAGAGCCCGGCTTTCGCACGCTCATCCACTTTCATAGCGAGAACATCAGCTCCGTCGAGCGTCACTGTTCCAGCTGTGATTGTGTATTTAGGATGGCCAGCAATCGAATACGCAAGGGTGGACTTACCTGAACCATTTGGCCCCATGATCGCATGAGTTTCACCTGACTTGATCGTCAGGTCAACGCCACGCAAAATCTCAATCGGCCCTTTTTCGGTGATAACCGATACCTCTAGTCCGCGAATTTCTAATGTGCTCATTATTTCCTCATCTCTCGTTGCTGACGTTTCAAATCTCAATGGTGACGGAATCTCCGTCAATTAGGACTGGATATGTATCCAACTTAGTTACTGCTGGCAAAGTGAGTGCTTCACCCGTACGAAGGTCGAACTCAGCTCCGTGAAGCCAGCATTCGATCTTCATATTCGATGACTCACCTTCAGATAAGGAAGCATCTGAATGCGAGCAAATATCCGAAACTGCAAAAACTTCATTGCCAACCCGTGTCACGCAGATAGATTGACCATTTTTTTCAAGTTTTACTGGCTTGTTCTCCGCTAGATCAGAGAGAAAGAAATCACTCATATTAAGCACCCGCCTTTGTGAGTTCGTCATCGATACGGGCCATTAAGCGCTCTTCAATTTGTTCATTAGATATTTGAGAAATTACCTCAGCGAAAAACCCGCGGACTACCAACCTGCGAGCTTCATCCATTGGAATTCCTCGCGACATGAGATAGAAAAGTTGCTCATCATCAAATCGCCCCGTAGTACTGGCGTGCCCAGCTCCTACGATTTCTCCTGTTTCAATTTCGAGATTGGGAACTGAATCGGCTCGTGCTCCATCACTAAGGAGAAGATTCCTATTGAGTTCATAGGTATCAGTGCCTTCGGCGGCTGCACGGATGAAAACATCTCCGATCCAGACCGTATGCGCTTCTTTGCCTGCTAACGCTCCCTTGTAATTTACGCGGGATTTGGCTTTTGGAACTCCGTGATTGACATGTATGCGATGTTCGAAATGTTGCCCCGCAGTTGCGAAATAGACTCCAGAGAGCGCAGCGCTAGCTCCGGGAGCTAAGAATTCGATCGTAGGCAAAATGCGCACCAGCGAACCGCCCACTGTTACGGTGATTGAATCAAAGGTCGCATCCTTACCAATATTGGCATGGTGACGGGCCGCATAAACTGAACCATCGGACCATTCTTGAAGAGTGACGAATTTGAGATTGCCACCGGGGGCAATAAATACTTCAATATCTTCGCCCAAGATGACAGCGCCAGAATTTTCGATAATCACGGTGGCATGCGCGTTTTCGCCCACTTCAATCCGCAGTTGGGAGTATTGAGCTTCAAAACCTTGATTGTGAATGCGGTTGAGCAGAATCGGTTGAGCGACCTGAGAATTAGCTGCAATCTTCAATAAGGCGATCTGCGTAACATTTCCGTGGATGCGTTGAACAATTACATCGTCAGATTGCGTGGCAGGCGACAAAGCATCTTGAGAAACCATTGCAAAGGAAACACCTTGAGGTAGCTCATCGGACGAATTCAACGATTGCTCGGTTGAAATTCTTGCGCTGCCATCGTGTAGCCCACCAAGACGATTTAGTGGCGTAAAACGCCAAGCTTCTTCCCGCCCGGTCAACGCTAGATAATTACTTGTAAGAGTTGGCATTAACCGACAGCACCTTCCATCTGAAGTTCGATAAGACGATTAAGTTCGAGGGCGTACTCCATTGGTAACTCACGCGCAATCGGTTCAATGAATCCACGAACAATCATGGCCATTGCTTCATCTTCCGATAAACCACGGGACATTAGATAGAAAAGTTGATCATCGCTAATTTTGGAAACCGTGGCTTCATGCCCCATCGAGACATCATCTTCGCGAATATCTACATACGGATATGTGTCAGAACGTGAAATTGTGTCAACGAGTAAAGCGTCACATTTGACGGTGCTCTTGGAATGATGAGCGCCTTCTTGAATCTGCACTAACCCTCGATAGGAAGTTCGGCCACCACCACGCGCAACTGATTTAGAAATAATCGTTGAAGATGTGTAAGGAGCAGCGTGAACCATCTTCGCGCCTGCGTCTTGGTGTTGTCCCTCTCCCGCAAAAGCGATGGAGAGAGTTTCGCCTTTCGAATGAGGCCCCAAGAGAAAGACAGCTGGGTACTTCATCGTAACTTTAGACCCGATATTTCCATCGATCCATTCCATAGTTGCACCCTCAGCACAAGTGGCACGTTTGGTAACTAAGTTATAAACGTTATTAGACCAATTCTGAATTGTCGTATAACGAACTCGCGCACCCTTCTTGACGATGATTTCAACAACTGCCGAGTGCAAAGAATCAGATTTATAAATCGGAGCGGTGCAACCTTCGACGTAATGTATATAGGAATCCTCATCAGCGATGATCAAGGTGCGTTCAAACTGCCCCATGTTCTCGGTATTGATACGGAAATACGCCTGTAATGGGATATCGACGTGTACTCCTTTAGGAACATAAATGAAAGATCCGCCCGACCAAACTGAGGTATTCAAAGCTGCGAACTTGTTATCGCCTACCGGGATAACGCTTCCAAAATATTCTTTAAATAGCTCTGGATGTTGCTTGAGTCCAGAATCGGTATCAAGGAATATAACGCCTTGCTTCTCTAAATCTTCACGAATCGAGTGGTAGACAACCTCGGATTCATACTGTGCTGCAACCCCAGAAACCAAACGTTGCTTTTCGGCTTCTGGAATTCCCAAACGATCATAAGTATTCTTAATTTCATCCGGTAAGTCATCCCAAGTTGTCGCTTGTTTTTCAGTTGAACGGACGAAATATTTAATCGTGTCAAAGAAGATTCCAGAGAGGTCTGAACCCCAGGTAGGCATCGGTTTCTTGCCAAAGAGAGATAATCCTTTAAGGCGCATATCCAACATCCACTGAGGTTCGGATTTCAGCGCGGATATATTACGCACAACTTCCTCGCTCAAACCTCGTCGCGAATTGGCGCCAGCGGTATCAACATCGGACCAACCAAATTCATATTTTCCGATACCGTCTAGCTCAGGATGCGCAATCGTCATCTTTTTCCTCCCGTAGTGGATTTATTTTGTAAACGCGGTATGTATGTCGTGCAGACTCCATCGCCATGCGCGATTGTTGCTAAACGTTGAACATGGGTTCCGAGCAATTGGGAAAGAGTTTCGGTCTCGGCTTCGCAGAGTTGGGGAAATTCGGAAGCAACGTGCGCGATCGGACAATGATGCTGACAAAGTTCATCCCCATTTTCGCGCGCTAAAACTGTGGCGGCATATCCCTGAGCGCTCAGTGCTGATGCCAAAGTTTCTAAAGAATTTGCACCCTTGCCTGCAGTAAGAGTTCGAAGCATTTCATCCCCACGTCGACGCGCAAATGCGTCAATGGAAGCTTCACCATTCTCCTCTGCTAAGAATTTCAAGGCCGACACTGCAAGGTCATCATAGGAATGTTCAAATTTAGTTCGACCGTTATCGGTCATGAGAAATACTTTGGATGGGCGCCCTCTACCCCGAGAAATATTGCTGGCACCTGTGCGGGGTTCACGTCCTTCAACGATTCCATCGTGGGAAAGAGCATCAAGATGACGGCGGATCCCAGCCGGCGTAAGCCCTAGGCGATTGGCGAGAACTGCGGCGCTACTAGGCCCATTCTCCAGAATTGAGCGTGCGACAAGGTCTCGAGTACGAGGATCATCATGGCCCACGGCGCCCTTGTTTTTCACAACAGAAGTGTGTCGTAATTCCCCTTAAATCGCCACTTGAGCGCAGGTGTCGCGGGCCACAGCCATGCCAATAGGTGGGCTCCAATCATTCCCCTTCTACTGGTCTTAGGCTACCGAGCATGAGACGCGAAGAGATTGAACGGGCGCTCACCCCGCTTTTAGGCTTGCTGCTCTTTCTGCAAAGCGCAATCGTTGTCACGGGCGGCGCTGTTCGCCTCACTGGCTCTGGGTTGGGATGTCCTACATGGCCCGAATGCACGCCCGGATCAATTAAACCGGTACCCGATCAAGTGCAAGGCCAAGTTCATGCGTGGATCGAATTTGGAAATCGTTTACTCACATTTGTTCTCATCTTCTCTTCGGTAGCAGTACTGATTGCAGTGCGGTATTTGAAGCGACGGGACATTCGCACTCTCGCGATTTTTCAACTCCTAGGAATCTTCGCGCAAATTCCTCTAGGCGGCATCACAGTTCTCACCCATCTGAATCCAATTCCTGTAGCAGGACATTTCTTACTTTCTATAATTCTTATCGCAGCCGGTACATCGCTCTTTGAACGACGTAATTTAATTACTGCGCCAAATGAAATCAGCAAATTGCCTCAACCTATTTTCACTCGAGCTCACTTAGCTCTAACAACGTTGGTGATTATCGTAGGCACTATCGTTACCGGCAGTGGTCCCAATGCAGGAGACTGGTCTGCGCCGCGCTTCCACATACGCATCCAATTGATCGCCTGGATACATGCAGGATTAGTCATCGCATTGATGCTTCTGAGTATTTACCTATACCTTCGTGCAACAAAGGGATCTTTATTCAAGCAACGATTACTCATATTTCTTCTCTTATCTTTGGGCCAAGGCGCTATTGGATTCATTCAGTTCTATCAAGGAGTTCCTGAATTATTGGTTGGGGCACACCTCATTGGCGTGACTTTAGTGTGGATCGGCGCATGGCGAATCCATTTAGTAGCAAAGTGAGAGCGAAATGAATCAGAATAAACCTGAATGGACCGAACTAGACCTTCGTGCAGTTGCTTATGCTCGAGCGCTCGCTATGGATTCGGTGCAAAAGGTTGGTAACGGCCACCCTGGTACCGCTATGGCATTGGCGCCTGTGGCATACGCTCTCTTTCACAAACATATGGTGCATGACCCATCTGATCCACAATGGTTAGGTCGAGATCGATTCATACTCTCTTGCGGTCATTCATCTATCACTTTATATACCCAGCTTTTTTTCAGCGGATACGGTCTAGAAATGAAAGATCTCCAGGCATTTCGCACGTGGGGTTCATTAACTCCGGGCCATCCTGAATACGGCCACACTGCAGGCGTTGAAACAACCACCGGGCCGCTCGGTCAGGGAATCGCAAATGGTGTCGGAATGGCGATGGCAGCTCGATTTGAACGCGGACTTCTAGATCCTAAAACGCCCGTAGGTGAAAGTATTTTCGACCATAACATCTGGGTGATCTGTTCGGATGGGGACCTAGAAGAAGGTGTCAGCGCTGAAGCATCCTCACTCGCAGGGACGCAAGCTCTCGGTTCGCTCAACGTTATATACGATGACAATCGAATTTCAATTGAAGGCGATACGCACGTGGCATTTACTGAAGATGTCTCTGCTAGGTATCGCGCCTACGGATGGCATGTCATCGAAGTTGCCACTGCATCTGACGGCAACGTCGATCACCTTGCACTCGATATGGCAATCATCGCGGCCAAAGCAGAACTTGCGCGTCCAACGCTAATTAGATTGAAAACTGTCATCGCCTGGCCAGCTCCTAAGGCACAAGGCACATCAAAATCGCATGGCTCCGCTTTAGGCGATACCGAGATTAGCGAAACAAAGAAATTGCTCGGTCTCAATCCTGAAGAGCATTTTGCGATGCCTGAAGAAATACTCGCTCACGTGCGCAAAGTTAAAGATCGTGGAATTTCGGCACATACACTTTGGAATGAACGCTTCGAGGTATGGAAAGCAAGTAACCCTGCACAAGCCAAACTTTTAGAACGTCTAGCAATTCGCGCACTACCTCAAGGTTGGGATTCATCTCTCCCATCATTTGAAGTTGGCGCTTCGGTTTCCACACGGAAAGCATCTGGAGATGTTATCCAGGCTCTTGCCACATCACTTCCAGAGTTCTGGGGTGGATCTGCTGATTTAGCAGAAAGCAATAACACCACTATCGAAGGTGGCGGATCATTCCTGCCCGCATCTAGCGCCATGAAAGGTGCCAACCCCTATGGGCGCATCATCCATTTTGGAATTCGCGAAAATGCTATGGGTTCGATTCTTAATGGAATTACTTTGCACGGGCTCACCCGAGTTTTTGCTGGCACATTCTTAGTCTTCAGCGATTACATGCGCCCAGCAGTTCGTTTAGCTGCGCTCATGGGTCTTGGTACTACTTTTGTTTGGTCGCACGATTCCATCGGTGTCGGAGAAGATGGACCTACGCATCAACCAATCGAACATTTCGCAGCGCTGCGTGCAATACCAGGTTTGGCAGTCATCCGTCCTGCAGATGGAAACGAAGTTGCTGCCGCATGGAAAGAAATCATCACACGTGATCAACCCTGCGCCCTGTTGTTATCTCGTCAAAACCTCTCTGTTCTGGATGGATCTCAGAGCCACGGAAAAACGGGCGTCTCTCAAGGCGCCTACATCCTCAAAGAAGGTTCCCAAAAAACTCCGCAAGCAATATTGATTGCTACCGGCTCAGAAGTTGAATTAGCTGTCAGCGCTGCAAAGATTCTGGAAGAAGAAGGAATCTCCACGCGCGTTGTGAGCGCACCCTGCCTGGAATGGTTCCAAGAACAATCCCCCGAATATCGTGAAAGCGTTCTTCCCAAAGCTGTTCCCACCAAGGTAAGTATCGAAGTCGGAATCGCACAAGGTTGGCGTGAATACGTCGGTGATAACGGCGCATCTATCTCCCTCGAACGCTTTGGTGCTTCTGCTTCAGCGTCTATTCTCTTTCGCGAATTTGGTTTCACTCCTGAAGCGGTAGTTGCAAAAGTTAAGGAAATCTTGCCGTGAGCGTAGGTGCAATTTCATCTGCCGGTACATCAATTTGGCTTGATGACCTCTCTCGCGCCAAAATTGCAGGAAGCGATAAACACTCTCTCCCCCATCGCATCGCCCATGATGGAGTGGTGGGAGTTACAACTAATCCAAGTATTTTTAGTAACGCTATCTCTCAAGGCGCCGAATACGCAGCAGATATCGAGAAATGGAAATCTTCTAGCGTGGATGAAGTTGTCCGCGTACTCACTACAGATGATGTACGAGCGGCTTGCGATCTTTTCGCACCAATCTTCCACAATACTTCTGGGATTGATGGCCGGGTGAGCATTGAAGTTGATCCTCGCTCTGCGCGCAATACAGCTGCGACTATCTCTGAGGGTGAACTCCTATGGAAGATTGTCGCCCGCCCCAATACCTTGATCAAGGTACCTGCAACCCTCGAAGGGTTGCCCGCAATCACTGCTCTCATTGCACAGGGAATTAGCGTCAACGTCACGCTGATATTTTCCGTTGATAGATACAAAGCAGTGATGGATGCCTTTATCGCCGGTTTGGAAAAAAGAGTTGCCGATGGTTTGCCACTCACTGGTATTGCATCAGTTGCATCCTTTTTCATTAGTCGTATCGATACTGCGATTGACCAAGAGCTCAAAAGTATTGGTACCTCGCAAGCTTTAGAACTTTGCGGAAAATCAGCGATCGCCAACGCCGTTCTTGCTTATGAAGCTTTCTTGCAAGTAGAGGCATCAGCGCGTTGGCAATGCCTACACATTCTCGGAGCTTCTATGCAGCGACCACTATGGGCTTCCACCGGCGTAAAAGACCCTGCCTACGATGACACCCAATATGTCATGCAGTTGCTCGATACACACACTGTGAACACGATGCCTCAAGCCACTTTAGACGCCGTCATCGATCATGGCGCTGACAATCACGGCCGAATTCGTGACCACTTCGTATCTGCTAAAGAAGTTCTGGCGAAAATTGATGCCTTGGGCATCAATCTCGGCCACGTTACTGAAGCCTTAGAAATCGATGGGGTCATGAAGTTCGAGCAAGCTTGGAATGAACTCCTTTCTAATGTTTCATCGGCGATCTCCAAATGATTCATCTACATGGGACTTACATCTCCAAGATTGATTTTCTGGATTCAAAATTTCATGCGCTAGTTGAAGCTAGCGCTCGGCTGGCCAAGAAGGACTTCACTCTGTGGGGAAGCGCCGCCGAAGATGAAGCAAGGATGCGACTTAATTGGGTGGACCTTCCGGAAACTTCACGAGACCTACTTCCAGAACTTGATGCGCTCGCTGCGAGATTCAGATCCCATACACATGTAATTCTCTGCGGAATGGGCGGCTCTTCCCTAGCCCCAGAAGTAATCGCTGGCGCTTTCGGCAAGAAGATCTTTATTTTAGATAGTACCGATCCACAATATATTTCCGCGGCCCTAGATTGCGATCTATCAACTACGGTTGTTGTAGTCAGTTCTAAATCGGGCTCCACTATTGAAACTGCTTCACAACGGGCCTTATTCACGCAGGCTTTCATCAATGCAAACCTAAATCCTGCCGATCACATGGTGATTGTTACCGATCCCGATTCACCTCTAGATAGAGATTCCAGATCTCAAGGATTTACTGTGGTCAACGCTGACTCCAATGTAGGTGGACGTTTCAGTGCATTAACTGCTTTTGGCTTAGTGCCGGCTGCCCTCATGGGCGTAGATGTCTCTTTGTTGCTTGATAGCGCATCCGATGCCGTTGCGACTTTTCAAGGGGCTACTTCTCCAGCTGTAGCTGCGGCCTATCTGCTCTCCTATCACGCCGACCAATACCTTTCTTTTGATGATTCCTCCTCCCAGTTTCCAGGTATTTCAGATTGGATCGAACAACTCATTGCGGAATCAACTGGTAAAGATTTCGTAGGACGACTCCCGGTAGTTATCGAATCAGATTCAGCGCCCGTGGCCGGTAAACATTTCTCCATCGCATTCTCTGGCAATCGCGATTTAGTTGTAGAAGCGCAGCTCGGCGCACATTTCATCTTTTGGGAATGGGTAACTGCGTTGATCGGATTCGCAATTGGAGTCGATCCATTTAATCAACCAAATGTCACTGAAGCCAAGAACCAAACATCCACGCTATTGGCTCAATGGTCTGGCCAACTTCCAACTTTTACCCCCACAGCGACTGATGGCGCTGTGGAAATTTTCGCGAATGCACAGTCAATCGAAGAAACTTTGACGCAGCTTATCGATGCAGTTTCTGCTGATGGCTATTTGGCAATCATGATTTATGCGGATCGATTAGCGGATCGAGAACTAGGCCAGCTGCGAGCCGTTTTAGCTAGTAAATCAGAGCGGCCGGTAACACTTGGTTGGGGCCCGCGTTTCCTCCATTCCACTGGCCAGTTCCATAAAGGTGGTCAGCAAAATGGAGTCTTCTTGCAGATTACTGCCGAGAGCGAAAATGATTTAGAAATTCCAGGAACGGAATTAACTTTCCAAACTTTGATTATGGCTCAAGCACTCGGCGACGCGCAGGCTCTATCTTCGCGTGATTTCACTGTTGCGCGTTTGCATATGCGCGATCGAAGTGAAGGTGCGGCACAAATACTAAAGGCCGCTCGAGCAATTATTTAGTCGTCTTCTCCACGAAGTTTGCGTAGAGCCTCATCAAGGATCTTTGCTCCCTCTGCATCGGTGCGTCGCTCTTTAACATAAGCCAAGTGCGTTTTGTAAGGCTCATTCTTCACTGGGCTAGGCGGATTAGCTTTGTCGCGTCCGGCTGGGAAACCACAACGTGGACAATCCCACTCATCAGGAACAACTACCGTTCCATCCTCAGCAAATGATGGACGAGTCTCATGCTTATTGGAACACCAGTAGGAAACTTGAAAACGACCGATCGAATCACCGCGTTCGGCTTCGCCCATGGGGCCAGCACCGACACGACTTCCACGAATTGCGCTTCCGCCTGCCATTTTTACTCCTCTTGGTTCTTGCTAGTACTTGTTAATAATTCTTTCGGGCGTTTACTTAAGAACCAAACTTAGGGCCACGACACCTGCGAACCAAAGACCACCAACAACGATTGTGATGCGATCGAGGTTGCGCTCAACGACTGATGAACCGCCGTAGTTGGAAGAAACCCCACCACCAAAGAGATCGGATAATCCGCTTCCCTTACCTTTGTGGAGAAGGACAAGGAGAATCATCAGAACGCTGGTGACAACCAGCAGAATGGAGAGCCCTAGCTTCATTTCACAACCCCTTAGCCTTCTTGTAGAGCGACAGGATACTGTAAATCAGCCAGCAATATGAAACTTGACGATTTTCGCGAGTTCCTCTGGATCTAGGCTCGCTCCGCCGATAAGAGCGCCATCTACATCGCCCTCTTTCATGATTTCTGCGATATTGGCCGATTTCACAGATCCCCCATAGAGAATTCGCATTGCAGAGGCAATCTCTGGCGAACCAATCTCTTCTATTTCGCCGCGAATTGCACTGCATACTTCTTGCGCGTCCTGAGGTGTCGCAGTCTTTCCTGTTCCAATCGCCCATACGGGTTCGTATGCAATAACAACTTTTTTCATCTCCGGCTTTGTTACTCCGGCTAATCCTGCGCGGAGTTGACGCACTACATGTGAAACATGTGTTCCCGATTCACGAATAGGTAGTTCTTCGCCGACGCAAAAGATCGCAATCAGATCATTGGCTAGAGCAGCCTTAAGTTTGCGGTTGAGAAGTGCATCGTCTTCGCCATGAATTGCTCGGCGTTCACTATGACCAACTAACACATAGGTGCAACCCAATTTAGAAAGCATCGAACCTGAGATATCCCCAGTGAAGGCACCTTGAGCTTCCGGCGAAAGATCCTGCGCTCCATAAGTGAGTCGCAATCGATCGCCATCGACAAGAGTTTGTATCGAGCGAATATCGGTAAATGGCGGAATGATCGCTACATCTACGGCATCGAAATCTTTGTCCTCCAGGCTATAAGCCAACTTCTGCGTTACTGCAATCGCCTCAAGATGATTGAGGTTCATTTTCCAGTTGCCCGCCATAAGTGGTTTACGCATCTTCTGCTCCTTACCTAAGAGTTCGCTAAATTGGTTCTAGAGGCCAAGTGCCAATAGACCAGGGAGTTCTTTTCCTTCTAGATACTCCAGGGAAGCTCCGCCTCCCGTAGAAATGTATCCAAAATCTGTATCTGCAAACCCGAGGGTTCGAACCGCTGCCGCTGAATCGCCACCACCTACAACAGAGATGCCAGAGACGCCGGTCAAAGCTTCTGCAACAACTTTAGTTCCATGAGCGAAAGCTGAAAATTCGAAAACACCCATAGGCCCATTCCAGAAAAGAGTTTTGCATGAACGTATCGCTTCCGAGAAAGTTTGTGCTGACTCTGGTCCGATATCCAACCCGATTTCATCTTTTCCAATGTTATCAACGTTCACAATTTTCGCCTTAGCATCTGAAGAGAACTCAGTTGCAACGGCGATATCGGTAGGCAGCACTAGAGCTACCCCGAGGCTGGATGCACGTGCGATCAAATCTTTTACTGTGGGGATGAGATCAACCTCAACAAGTGATTTACCAATCTCCTTACCTTGGGCAGCAAGAAAGGTGAAAACCATTCCCCCGCCAATTGCCAGAACATCCACCTTGTCCAACAGATTGGAGATGACGCCAATCTTGTCTGAAACTTTCGCGCCTCCTAGAACCACTCCGTATGGACGTTCTGGATTTTGCGTAAGTTTTCTCAGGACTTCAACTTCTGCAGCAACAAGAAAACCAGCAGCATGGGGTAATAGCGCGGGTAAGTCGAAAACCGATGCGTGTTTACGGTGAACTGCGCCGAAACCATCACCGACATAAATATCTGCTAGTTGGGCTAATCCACGAGCAAAAATAGATCGCTCAGAATCATCTTTGCTTGTTTCAGCGTTATTAAAACGTAGGTTTTCGAGTAGATGCACCTTTGCGCCCGTGATTGATTCCGCAAAATCGACAGGAGTTCCGAGCAATTGCGCAAGACGTTGAGCTACGGGAGCGAGAGAAAGTTCAGGTTTAACTTCGCCCTTTGGTCGACCAAGGTGTGCGCCGATGACGATCGTTGCACCACCATCAAGCAAGAACTTAATAGTGGGCAACGATGCACGAATTCTGCCATCATCAGTGATTACGCCATCTTTCAATGGAACATTGAGATCGCACCGAAGGAATACTCGCTTGCCTGATACTTCAAGAGTATTCAAGGAACTCATTAGAGGCTGCGGCCTACCAACTTGATGAGATCAACAAGGCGATTTGAGTATCCCCATTCGTTGTCATACCAACCAACAACCTTGACCGTTGTACCAACGGCTTTAGTAAGGCCTGAATCGAATATGCAAGAAGATGGATCAGTAACGATATCCGAAGAAACAATTGGATCTTCTGTGTACGACAAAATACCCTTCAGATATCCATTTGCTGCGGCCTTCATGACTGCGTTGATCTCTGCTGCAGTTGCCTCTTTAGCTAATTCAACAGTGAGGTCAGTTACCGAGCCCGTGGGTACTGGCACGCGTAGGGCATAACCATCAAGTTTGCCCTTGAGTTCAGGCAGAACTAATGAAATTGCTTTGGCGGCGCCAGTAGAAGTAGGAATGATATTTGTCGCTGCAGCACGAGCGCGGCGAAGATCTTTATGTGGGAAATCAAGGATTACCTGGTCGTTGGTGTAAGCATGGATCGTTGTCATCAAACCGCGAACGATTCCGAACTCATCATTGAGAACCTTTGCCATCGGGGCTAAACAGTTGGTTGTGCAAGAAGCATTTGAAATGATGTGATGGTTGGCAGGATCGTATTTATCATCATTGACGCCCAAAACTATTGTTATATCTTCATCAGAAGCTGGAGCTGAAATAATTACCTTCTTCGCACCGGCGCTAATGTGCTTACCTGCATCAGCGGCTTTGGTGAAATGCCCTGTGGATTCAAGGACTACCTCGGCGCCCACGCTTGCCCAAGGTAATTGGGCTGGGTCACGCTCTGCAAAAACTTTAATTGTCTTGCCACCCACAGTAATTGTGTCGGCGGTGTGGGTAACTTCTAGCCCCAAGCGGCCCAAAATTGAGTCGTACTTAAGTAGATGCGCCAGAGTGGCGTTATCTGTAAGGTCGTTGATTCCGACGATCTCGATCTCGGGTGAAGTTAAAGCCGCTCTAAAGAAGTTACGGCCGATACGTCCAAATCCATTAATTCCAACAGCAGTCACAATAAACCTCGCTTAGTGGGTTCCCAGGGTGGGCTCAAAAGTAGCCACGTCGTTGGGGATGACCCAACCTTATCAGCCGCTCTTAGTTGAGTAAATCTGGGGAGAGGCCGGACTCTGTATCTGGAATTCCCAATTCAGAGGCGCGTTTATCTGCCATCGCGAGCAATCTACGAATTCTTCCTGCAATTGCATCCTTGGTCATAGGTGGCGTAGCTAAAGAACCTAACTCCTCGAGGCTGGCTTGTCCGTGATTAACTCGTAATTGCCCAGCTTCTTGCAAATGATCGGGAATTTCCGGCCCGAGAATTTCCATCGCGCGTTGAACCCGCGCCGAGGCAGCAACTGCCGCACGCGCAGATCTACGTAAATTCGCATCGTCAAAATTGGCAAGTCTGTTAGCCGTTGCGCGCACTTCTCGGCGCATGCGACGTTCTTCCCACGCCAAAACACATTCATGAGCACCTAAACGTGTAAGCATCACTCCAATAGCGTCACCGTCACGGATAACAACTCGATCGACTCCGCGCACTTCACGTGCCTTTGCGGCGATGCCTAATCTGCGCGCTGCACCGACAAGTGCTAGCGCCGCTTCTGGGCCCGGGCAGGTAATTTCAAGTGAAGAGGATCGACCAGGTTCTGTCAGTGAACCATGAGCAATGAATGCTCCGCGCCATGCAGCTTCAGCATCACAGATCGATGCAGAAACAACTTGTGGCGGTAGGCCTCGAACTGGTCGACCATTTGCATCAACTAAACCTGTTTGTCGTGCGAGGGCTTCACCATCTTGCACCACGCGTACAACGTATCTACTACCTTTTCGTAATCCACTTGAAGACAAGACCGCTAATTCACTTTCATGACCGTAAATATCAGATATATCTTTACGCAACCTACGAGCGCTATGAGCTGCATCTAATTCAACTTCGATGACGATTTTGCCTGAGGCTATATGGAGCCCCCCGGCGAAACGAAGAAGCGCGGAAACTTCAGCTTTGCGACAGCAAGGCTTTGTGATTGAGAGCCTGCTGAGCTCATCTTTAACCGCTGATGTCATTGCCATTGGGCTATCCAATCAGGGAATCGCTCATGATGTGGCTCAAAACAGAAGTTAATTTTTTCTCATCATGATGAACGCTTCCGGGGGCTTGGCGAACATCGGCGATTATTAAACGTGCCCCTAAATCAGCGGCCTTTCTTTCGAGGGCGCTGCGATTTCTGACGATGCTGGGATCGGCTACGAGAAATTTCACGCGTAGAGATGGTGCATAGAGCTGCATTAACTCCAGATGCTCCTCTGCTGCGTACCCTGCATACTCATCTCCGCCTTGGCTCGGATGTGCATCCAAATTTAACAGCACAATCTTTCCTGCTGAACTCTCAACCAATCCTTGACGTTGCGCAGGGAGCAATAAATGAGGCAGGACGCTAGATAGCCAAGAACCGGGGCCCATAGTTATCCAATCGGCATCTGCCAAAGCTTCGAGAGTTTCGGGGCGCGCAGGTGCATCTTCAGGCAAGATTCGCAGAGACTCTAACTTGCCTTTAGCTGTAGCTACTTCCTTCTGACCTCGAACAACAACGCGACCAACAGAAGTGATGAAAGTTCCCTCGATATCTAATGGGGTTGTCGACATCGGAAGTACGCGCCCTATCACTCGCAGCAATGAGCCAACGCGATCTAACCCAGTAACAAAATCACCATCTCTATCCCAGAGTGATGCGAGTAGAAGGTTGCCTATGGGATGACCACTCAAATATCCATCACCTGAAAAACGATATTGTAAAATTTGAGCCCAACTTCTTCCCCATTCGTCATCGCTACACAATGCCGCTAAAGCCATGCGTAAATCCCCTGGCGGCAAGATGTCGAATTCTTGTCGTAACCGACCACTTGATCCACCATTATCTGCCACGGTAACAATCGCTGTAATCGATGATGTCAACGGGCGCAAAGCACTTAAAGTTGCAGCTAGACCGTGCCCACCGCCTAACGCAACTACCTTGGGTTGCACTATTCGCGCCCCATGTCGCGATGGACTGCAAAGGCATCAATTGCACTACTTGCTCGCGATTCAGTAAGTCTTTGGGCGATTGCTTCGGCTATCGCAACACTTCTGTGCTTGCCGCCAGTACATCCCACTGACAAGGTGAGATAACGCTTTCCTTCACGTAGAAAACCTTCAACCATTCGCAGAACTACAGCAACGTATGCATCTACAAATTCCTCAACACCTTCGCTTCCAAGAACTGCAGCACTCACTTCTGGGGATGTTCCAGTGAGGGGACGTAACCTTGGATTCCAATGCGGATTAGGAATGAAGCGGCAGTCAACTACTAAATCCGAATCAACTGGAATTCCATATTTATAACCGAATGAGAGAACGTTGATGCGCATCGCCTGCGTTTGTCCTGAGGCAAAGATTTCGCCGACGCGTTTTTCAAGTTGGTGGACATTTAGGTTTGTCGTATCGATAACAACATCAGCGCTAGAGCGCAAGGCATCTAAACGCGTTCGTTCGCGAGCGATACCATCCAAAATTCTGTCACTACCCTGTAGTGGATGAGGCCGACGAGTCGATTCAAATCTTTGAACTAACGCTTGATCCGTAGCATCTAAGAAAAGTAAACGATGCTCGGTCTCGGCTGCGTTAAGTGCTGCAAGAGAAGAAGTAAGTTCATCAAAAAATCGACCGCTACGAACATCGACAACGACAGCCATAGATGAGATTTCAGGGCTTTCGGTTTGCGAAATTAGGGAAGGCAAAAGTGAAGCAGGGACGTTATCCACTACATACCATCCCAAATCTTCCAAAGCATGCGCGACCGTAGATCGACCTGCACCTGACATTCCGGTCAAGATCAGAACCTCGCGTTTAGAGCTCATAGTTAGTAATCCTGCTATACCTGTCAAGAACCTTCAAGAATTTCGCCACTCTGAGCATCAAAACCTATATCCGCACTGATTTGGATATGGGCGTATACAAGAGTGGCAATTTTTTCACCGATACCAGGGATAGATGCAATCTCTTCAACGCTTGCTCGTCTGATCGCAGCCACCGAACCAAAATGGGTAAGAAGCGCTTTCCTCCGCACTTCGCCCAGTTGGCTAATGTCATCCAAAGTAGATTCCAACATCGCTTTGGAACGTCTTGAGCGATGAAATGTGATTGCAAATCTATGGGCTTCATCGCGAATTCTCTGCAGTAAATAAAGAGCTTCACTTGTCCGCGGGAAAATCACAGGGGTTGGATTCCCCGGCAACCACACCTCTTCCAACCGCTTTGCCAGACCACAGAGTGCGATATCGGTAACCCCTGCTTCATCGAAAGCCCGTCGGGCTGCGTTTACCTGTGGCACACCACCATCCACAATTATCAGCTGAGGAGGGTAAGAAAAACGTTCTTGTTTTCCACCTTGTTCCATCACTTCGAGCGGATCAACGTTTCGTTCATTAGCCAATCGTCTCAAACGTCTAGTCAGCACTTGATGCATCGCTCGCGTGTCATCCCATGCAGTTGATGTATCGATAATGAACCTTCGATACTGACTTTTCTTCGCAACCCCGTCTTCAAATACGACCATAGATGCCACGACAGTGGTTCCCGAAATATTAGAAATATCGAAACATTCAATCCTCAGAGGTGGTTTAGGAAGATGCAAGCCCTCCTCAAGTTCTATGAGAGCGCGCCCATTGAATGCTGCATCACTTGAACGTTTGTTGACGAAGGTTATAAGCGCATATTGTGCATTTCTCTTCACGGTCGCGAGAATCTCAAGTTTTTCTCCGCGTTGCGGAACTTTGATCTCTACGCTCTTTTCGCGTATAGAACTTAACCACGCTTCTAGTAAAGATTTCTCATCTGGTAGTTCACTCACGATAATCTCGGCAGGAATATCTGAGGCGTTCGCTTCGCCATAAACAGACGCGAACAAGGTAGTAATTTCATCAGTTCCTTCAATCGCTGCTTTCTGATCCAGTAACCATGAGCGTGAACCTTTGATTGAACCCCCACGGATACTAAAGAATGATCCCGCACAATGCACGCCGTCACGATGCAGAGCAATTACATCTGCGGTGAGTGTGTCCGATAGGGCGCTCCCCGTAGATTCCAAAACTCTTTCAAGGGATTGAATCTGATCGCGGAATTTCGCTGCTCTCTCAAACTCCTCGTTCTGCGCCGCTAACGACATCTCTGTTCGCAACGTCGGCAAAACATCCCCTTGTCCTGCGTTCATAAAACCGACCAATTTCTGCGCTAGCTGACGATGCTCATCTTCTGACACCCATCCCACGCAAGGCGCAGCGCATTTACCTATATCCCCCAGTAGACATTGCCGACCTGATTTTTGAGCTTTCTCAAAATTGCTGTCTGTACAAGATCGCAAGGGAAAAAGTTTAAGAAGAACATCAAAGGTATTTTTCAGCGCCCAAGAATAGGTGAAAGGACCAAAATATTTGACGCCTGGTCTTTTACTTTTACGAGTGATGAATATGCGGGGAAATTGATCTTTGAGAGAGATTGCTAAATATGGATAGGACTTATCATCGCGAAATTGAACGTTATAAGCGGGGTTATATTGTTTGATCCAGGAAAACTCCAGCGCAAGAGCTTTGATTTCTGAATCAACAATTGTCCAATCTACGCGATCGGCTTCATGAACCATGCGATAGGTCTTCTCGGGGAGGTTATTTTGGAAATAACTCCCTAATCGTGATTTCAAATTGATCGCTTTGCCTACATATATCACTTCGTTCTTTTCATTGAAGAATCGATAAACCCCGGGTTGAATCGGAATATCAGTCGGGCGGTAACTTAAGGGATCGGCCATTAGCGTGCCGCCACAGCACTCTTTCGGTTACTGGCCAATATCTCCGCTAAATAATGACCGGTATAACTTGCCACGTTAACTGCAATCTCTTCTGGGGTTCCTTCGGCCACAACCGTGCCACCTCGGAAACCACCTTCTGGGCCCATATCGATAACCCAATCGGCGCACTTGATTACATCAAGATTATGTTCAATAACCACAACAGTGTTGCCTGTATCAACCAAGCGTCCTAGGACCCCGAGTAATTTATTCACGTCTTCAAAATGCAAACCAGTTGTAGGCTCATCGAGAACGTAAATTGTGCGGCCAGTGGAACGACGTTGAAGTTCGGTAGCCAATTTAACTCTCTGGGCTTCACCGCCAGAAAGCGTTGGGGCCGATTGTCCCAATCGAACGTAACCTAACCCGACATCACACAAGGTTTTAAGGAAACGCGAAATCGTTGGCACGGCTTCGAAGAAATCCCTAGCGGTTTCAATTGGCATATCCAACACTTCAGCAATCGTCTTACCCTTGTAATGAACTTCTAAGGTTTCACGGTTGTAACGAGCTCCGTGGCATACCTCGCAAGGGACATAAACATCAGGTAAGAAGTTCATCTCGATTGTGATGGTTCCGTCGCCCGAACAATTCTCGCATCGCCCGCCTTTTACATTGAACGAGAAACGCCCCTGAAGATATCCACGAACCTTTGCTTCAGAAGTTTCAGCGAAAAGAGCGCGAATCTTGTCAAAGACACCGGTATAGGTAGCTGGATTGGATCGAGGGGTGCGTCCGATAGGAGATTGGTCGACATGTACAACTTTATCAAGGAGGTCTATGCCTGAGATTGAACGATGGCGACCAGGTACTAAACGAGCCCCATTAAGTTTGTTAGCAAGCGTTACATAAACGATGTCATTGATAAGGGTGGATTTTCCCGACCCACTCACACCAGTGATGGCAACAAAAACTCCAAGAGGAATCCCGACTTCCAAATCTTTGAGGTTATTCTCTTTGGCGCCTTTAACTACCAAACGCCTTTTAGGATCTACAGGTCTACGTTCAGCCGGAATCGCTATTGATTTACGACCGGAAAGATAGGCACCAGTGATTGATTCTTTTGAGGCTAATAATGATTTATAGTCACCAGAAACCACAACTTTTCCGCCGTGCTCCCCCGCACCAGGACCAATGTCTACTATCCAATCGGCGGCGCGAATTGTTTCTTCATCGTGCTCTACAACAATCAAAGTGTTACCGAGATCTCGTAAACGGATCAGCGTTTCAATCAATTTACGGTTATCGCGCTGATGTAACCCGATACTTGGTTCATCGAGTACGTAAAGCACACCGACTAATCCGGAACCTATCTGAGTAGCTAAACGAATTCGTTGCGCTTCTCCACCGGAAAGGGTCGCAGCTGGTCTTTCTAATGATAAGTAATCCAGCCCCACATCGAGCAAGAATCCAAGGCGAGCATGTACTTCCTTCATTACTCGCTCAGCGATCTGACTTTCCCGCGCATTAAGTTTGATACTTTTGAGGAAGATTGCACAGTCTGCGATAGATAGCTCGCAAATTTGAGCGATGTTTTTGCCCCCGACAGTTACAGCTAAGACTTCTGGTTTAAGGCGTGCACCTTTGCAGACGGGGCAAGGTATTTGACGCATATACCCTTCGTATTTATCGCGACTGTAATCACTATCGGTTTCACTGTGGCGACGATGAATGAACGGAATTACGCCTTCAAACCCAGTGGAATAATTGCGTACACGTCCGTATCGGTTCTTGTATTTAACATGTACTTCGTAATCTGAACCGTGCAAAATTGCTTCCTTCGCTTTCAAGGAGAGCTTCTTCCAGGGCGTATCCATTGAGAATTTAATTTCCGTAGAAAGACCTTGCAAGAGCCTGGCGAAATACTCAGATGTTTGACCAGAAGCCCAAGGCGCTACTGCCCCCTCTGCCAAGGAGATTGAATCATCCGGCACAACAAGTTCTTCATCTACCTCTAATTTTGTTCCGATACCCGAACAATCTGGGCAGGCGCCAAAGGGAGAATTGAATGAAAAGGAGCGAGGTTCCAACTCTTCAAAAGATAATTCGCAATTATGGCAAGCAAGATGCTCGCTGAACGTCCGTTCTTTCTCCGCGCTTTTAGCATCGACGAAATCAAGGAGAACAATCCCTTGAGCCAAACGCAGCGCCGTTTCAATCGAGTCAGTGAGACGATTCTTTGACTCTGCCTTTGCGCTTAGTCGATCAATCACCACTTCAATTGTGTGCTTTTCTTGCTTCTTAAGTTTAGGCGGCTCAGATAACTGGATAATCGCTCCATCAACTCGAGCTCGTGCATACCCCTGCGATACCAACTCTTGAAAGAGATCTACGAATTCACCTTTACGGGCACGAACTATCGGGGCCAGGATTTGGAACTTGGTAGTCGCAGGTAAAGTGAGAATTTGATCAACTATCTGCTGCGGACTTTGCCGAGAAACTGGCGCTTGGCACTTGGGACAATGGGGACGACCGGCCCGTGCAAAGAGTAAACGTAAGTAATCGTAAACTTCAGTAATCGTTCCCACTGTTGAGCGAGGGTTACGGTTAGTCGATTTTTGATCAATCGAAACGGCCGGTGACAAACCTTCGATGAAATCAACATCGGGTTTATCCATCTGACCGAGAAACTGCCGTGCATAAGCCGAAAGTGATTCCACATATCGACGTTGACCTTCAGCGAATATTGTGTCGAAAGCCAAACTTGATTTTCCGGAGCCCGAAAGCCCTGTAAAAACAATTAGCGCATCTCTTGGTAATTCAATCGAAACATCTTTGAGATTATGCTCTCGTGCGCCCCGTACAACTAACTTCTCGATCACTGTTAAGCCCCCGCCGTTTCCATCGCCCGTAATTCTTTCTTTAAATCCCGTATTTCATCGCGCAAGCGACCTGCTAACTCGAAGGCGAGATCGGCAGCTGCCGCCCTCATCTGATCGGTGAGCGACTCTATCAACGCCAATAACTCCTGTCGCGGCAGAGATGCCGGGGCTTTAGCGTGAAGCCCAATTCCAGGAGATTTCACACGTGAATTCTTGCCAGTGCTCGAGGCCAATAGTTGCGCGGTATCTTCATTCTCGCGATTGATGGAATCGGTGATGTCAGCAATTTTTTTACGCAAAGGCTGTGGGTCGACGCCACGTTCCAAGTTATAGGCAACCTGCTTAGCTCGTCTTCGGTTGGTTTCGTCAATGGCCTTGGCCATCGATTTAGTGATGTTGTCGGCGTACATGTGAACCTCACCCGAAACGTTACGCGCAGCTCGCCCAATAGTTTGGATGAGCGCAGTCGCCGAACGCAAGAAACCCTCCTTATCAGCATCCAATATCGCAACTAAGGAAACTTCAGGAAGATCTAAACCTTCACGAAGAAGGTTGATGCCAATCAAAACGTCATATTCTCCTGAACGTAGTTCACGGAGAAGTTCCACTCGTCGCAAAGTATCTACTTCTGAATGCAGATAACGAACCCTTACTCCACGTTCTTGAAGGTAATCGGTTAAATCCTCTGACATTTTCTTTGTTAAAGTCGTGACCAAGACGCGTTCATTCTTTTGCGCGCGTATATGGATCTCCGCAAGAAGATCATCGATTTGACCTTTAATTGGCTTGATAATGATTTTGGGGTCCACTAACCCCGTAGGTCTAATTACCTGCTCCACGACATCATTATCAACTTTGTTCAATTCGTACGGACCAGGCGTTGCGGAGAGAAAAACCTTCTGACCTACTCTTTCAAGAAACTCGTCCCAACGTAAAGGGCGATTATCCATCGCACTTGGCAATCGGAATCCATGTTCAACTAAGGTGCGCTTTCGGGAGGCATCTCCTTCAAACATCGCGCCAATTTGCGGTACCGTGACATGCGATTCGTCTATAACCAGAAGAAAATCTTCGGGGAAATAATCCAGCAAGCAGTTAGGCCCAGATCCCGCAGCGCGCCCATCAATATGTCGCGAGTAGTTTTCGATTCCTGAACAGAATCCAAGCTGTTGCATCATCTCTATATCAAAAGTTGTTCGCATTCTGAGACGTTGCGCTTCGAGCAGCTTGCCTTGGCGTTCGAAATTCTCCAGCGCAATAGCCAATTCCGCTTCGATATCAACAATCGCCCGCTTCATAGTCTCTGGCCCGGCCGCATAATGCGTGGCAGGGAATACGTACATTTCACTTTCATCGCGGATAATCTCACCCGTCAGTGGATTCAAAGTCGTGATCTTTTCAATCTCATCACCAAACATTTCGATGCGTAATGCCAATTCCTCGTACATTGGGATAATTTCAATAGTGTCCCCACGAACGCGAAATGTTCCTCGCTCGAAAGCTATGTCGTTACGGCTATATTGAATATCGACGAATTTGCGAAGCAAAACATTTCGTTCTATTTCATCTCCAACCCGCAGCCTGACCATCCGATCTACATATTCCTGCGGCGTACCTAAACCATAAATACAGGACACGGTCGCTACTACGATGACATCGCGACGAGTGAGCAACGAATTGGTTGCTGAGTGGCGCAACCGTTCTACCTCATCGTTGACGCTCGAATCCTTCTCAATGAAGGTATCGGTTTGAGGTACATAAGCTTCCGGTTGGTAATAGTCGTAATATGAAACGAAATACTCAACTGCGTTATTGGGCATCAACTCTCTAAATTCATTGACCAGCTGCGCGGCGAGAGTCTTATTCGGAGCGATAACTAATGTGGGACGTTGCAACTTTTCGATAAGCCAAGCGGTACTCGCTGATTTTCCAGTTCCTGTAGCGCCCAAGAGAACGACGTCCTGCACGCCTTGAGAAATTCGGCGAGTGATTTCTGCAATGGCTTCAGGTTGGTCACCTGCTGGTACATAATCGCTAATGACCTCAAAGGGTTCAACGCTGCGTTGCAAATCGCTCAGTGGCCGCACGGCGTCACTCTAGTAGGAGTCAGCCTTTGGCGCGTTGTAGAGCCGGGAGAATCGACTCCCAGATGCGCTCTACCTCCCGCAATAGCTCCTCTTGCGTACCATTATTTGTAATGACCAAATCTGCGATAGCTGCTCGTTCCTCAGCCGTGGCTTGCGAGGCGATACGGCTATCGATTTCATTCGAACTCATGCCACGCGCTCGTAAGCGTTCGTATCGGATGGAAATTTCACATTCAACGCTGATGATGAAATCGAAAAGTCCTTCTGCTCTACTTTCGACCAGCAAAGGAATCTCGTAAACCAGAACTTCTTCGCCATGAAGAGCATCGACTGCTTGCAGAAATTGAGAACGTACGATCGGATGGATAATTGATTCGAGTTTGCGGCGAGCCGTGGCATCTGCAAATACTCGCTCTGCCAAGACTCTTCGATCTATGGCTCCATTACTCAATACTGAATCTCCAAAAAACGATACGACTTGGTCAAATCCATCGGTGCCTCGGTCTATAGATTCGCGGGCTAACTGATCGGCATCGACCACTACTGCACCTAATCTTGCAAAGAGTTCTCCGACCATAGATTTACCACTGCCGATACCTCCGGTAAGACCAACAACCACCATGGTGAGGACTTTACTCGCTGAGAATGAAAAACCGCCTCTTGCAACATCTGCAGAGGCGGTTTCTCGTTAACTTTCTCGTGTTATTCGGCTACTTCTACGACGCTCTCATCTGGAGCAACCGTTGCGGCAGCAGCATCAGCAGCTTGCGCTGTCTCCTTCTGCTTCTTATGTGCGATGAAGCGAGTCTGCGCTTCAGCATACTGACGTTCCCACTCTTCGCGCTGAGTTTCGTATCCTGGTTTCCATTCTTGGGAATCAGCATCGAATCCTTCTGGATAGATGAAGTTGCCCTCAGCATCGTAGCGCGCAGCCATTCCGTATTGAGTGGGATCGAAAGCTTCAATCTCGACCTCATGTCCTTCATTGGCTTGCTTAAGAGAGAGCGAAATACGACGACGTTCAAGATCGATGTCGATAATCTTCACAAAGAGTTCATCATCAACTTGAACTACTTGCTCAGGAATCTCCACGTGGCGCTCTGCTAATTCGGAAATGTGAACTAACCCTTCGATTCCTTCATGGACGCGGATGAAGGCGCCGAACGGAACGAGTTTAGTTACTTGTCCAGGAACTACCTGATTAATTGTGTGTGTGCGAGCAAATGCCTGCCAAGGATCTTCTTGGGTTGCCTTAAGTGAGAGAGAAACACGTTCGCGCTCGAAATCAACTTCGAGAACTTCAACAGTAACTTCGTCGCCAACTTCAACAACCTCGTTTGGATGATCGATGTGCTTCCAGGAAAGCTCTGAAACGTGGACGAGACCATCAACGCCACCAAGGTCTACGAAAGCACCAAAATTAACGATTGAAGAAACAACGCCAGTGCGCACCTGGCCCTTTTGGAGCTGGCTAAGGAATGTGGTGCGTGATTCTGATTGAGTTTGCTCTAGGTAGGCACGTCGAGAAAGAACTACGTTGTTGCGGTTCTTGTCGAGTTCAATAATGCGAGCTTCAACCTGCTTGCCAATATATGGAGTGAGGTCGCGAACGCGGCGCATCTCAACGAGTGAAGCAGGCAAGAAGCCGCGAAGCCCGATATCAACGATCAAGCCACCCTTAACAACTTCGATGACGGTACCGATAACAACTTCGTCGCGCTCTTTCTTGCCTTCGATATCTCCCCATGCGCGTTCGTACTGCGCGCGCTTCTTGGAAAGAATGAGGCGACCTTCTTTATCTTCCTTCTGAAGAACTAGAGCTTCAACTTTTTCGCCAACTTTAACGATTTCGCTTGGATCTACATCATGGCGAATAGAAAGTTCGCGGGCTGGAATTACGCCCTCGGTCTTGTATCCAATATCAAGTAATACTTCGTCGCGATCTACTTGTACGACGATGCCTTCAACAAGGTCCCCATCATTGAAATTTCTGATGGTTCCTTCAATTGCGGCGAGAAAATCTTCGGCTGTTCCAACATCATTGACTGCGATTACTGGTGAGGTGCTCAAGTTGCTCCGTAGGGATAGAAAGTAGTAGGGATAGGGCGGCTAAGGGTACGGTTTTTGCCTATCTGCGGTCAATTTCGGGCAGGTACACTTAGCTCTCATGAAAAGTTACCGTGACCTTTTACGCGTTCGACACGTGAAAACTCTCATATTGGCTGCTTTCCCCGCTCGAATTGCCTATGGCATGGTTTCCCTTGCAATCTTCTTTAAAGCAACTCACGAGACGAATTCCATCCCTACCGCTGGCCTTGCCATTGGGCTCAACGGATTGGCGGGCGCTTTAACTTCTGGCATTAGAGGTTCGCTCATAGATCACTACGGACAGAAATGGCCGCTGCGAGTCTTAGTGCCAGGGTATGCGCTAATGCTCGTAATATTAAATTTCGCTCATTCCTCGATACTCATTCTTGCGCTCGCTTTTATTCTTGGGCTAAGTGCGCCCCCCATTAATTTATCTATTCGCCCGCTCTGGAAATCTCTACTAGCTCCAGAGCAGTTGCGAACCGCTTACGCACTAGATACAGCAATTATTAGTGCAGCAGGAGTAATCGGACCGATTGTTGCAACGACGTTGGCGCTCTCATCGCATCCAGAAAGCGCTCTCCTGCTCTGCTCGTTTCTCATTGCACTTGGCGGAGGTTGCCTTGCTCTCACTCACGTATCGCGCACATGGAATCCAGAGAAACGTATAAAGGAAGAAGCCCCGCTTTGGCGCCATCCAGCAATGCGACTTTTGGCTCTCGAAGGTTGTTTTATTGGTTTCGGTTGGGGTGCATTCGGAGTTGCGGTTCCAGCCTTTGCAACTTTGGAAAATCTCCCCCATCGCACCGCATGGGTTTTATCCACGATGGGAATTTTCAATATTGCTGGAGGCTTACTCGGTGGTTTAGCTTCAAAGAAAAGATCATCACTTGTAGTTTTTAAACGCACTTACATCATCTGGCTTATCTCATCGCTCCCATTGGCATTCACCTATCCTGGGTGGAGCATGGTTCTAGTAGGCGCAGCTCTAGGACTTTCCGGTGGCGCACTTCAAGTTTTCTATTGGGAAGTTATGGAAGCAGTGAGACCTCGAGGAAGTGCTACAGGTTCCTTGGGATGGTTATGGACCGTTGAAGGTTCTTTCGCATCTTTTGGCGCTGCAGTGGGTGGTTGGATCTCGCAAGCAATTTCGCCACGCGTATGTTTAGGGATCACTACCCTCTCCACTATTTGTGGGCTAGTGATTCTTTCAATCGGCACTCCGAGATTGAGCGCGGCCGATAAACCCCCTGCGAAGGAAAATGCGCCTTAATGCGCCGCTTCATTCCAACTCACACCCACCCCGATATTTACAGCCAATGGAGCATCGAGCGGGAATGCTTTACCCATCTGTAAGCGGACGATTTCAGTAAGTTCATTCTCTTCACTCGTTGCAACTTCGAAAATCAATTCATCGTGAACTTGCAAAAGTAAACGAGATTTAAGATCTGCAGAGACAATTGCCTTTTCTACATTGAGCATTGCGACTTTGATGATATCTGCAGCGGAACCTTGGATAGGCGCATTAAGCGCCATTCTTTCGGCTACTTCTCTACGCTGACGGTTGTCATGATTAAGGTCGGGTAGATATCGTCGTCGCCCCATAATGGTCTGGGTGTAGCCAACTTTTCGAGCTTGCTCAACAACACTCTGCAAATAATCGCGAATTCCGCCAAAGCGTTCAAAATACTTATCCATTAACCCTTGAGCTTCACCAGGACTAATCGAAAGTTGGGCCGAAAGCCCAAAAGAAGAGAGTCCATAAGCTAACCCATATGACATCGCTTTAATCTGACGGCGCATCTCTGGAGTAACTCCTGATGGTTGAACGCCAAATACTTGCGAGGCAACTGTCGAATGTAAATCCTCCCCTGCGGCAAATGCTTCGAGAAGATGGGAATCGTGAGATAGATGAGCCATAATGCGCATTTCGATTTGGCTGTAATCAGCAGTTAATAGAGATTGATACTCCTTTGCCGGGACAAAGCACTCTCGAATCTTGCGCCCTTCATCCGTTCGAACCGGGATATTCTGCAAATTTGGTCCAGTGGATGACAAGCGACCAGTCGCAGCAACTGTCTGCTGAAAATGCGTGTGAATTCGATTATCTGAACTAACTTCAACCAGTAATCCATCAATAGTAGTACGGAGTTTATTTGTCTCACGGATTCGCAAAAGATGTTTAAGTATCGGATGCTCAGTTTTTGCCCAAAGCCAATCGAGTGATTCGGCATCTGTCGTGTAACCGGTCTTGATCTTCTTGGTTTTAGGAAGATTGAGCTCATCAAATAGAACAACCTGCAATTGCTTAGGCGAAGCAACATTGAATTCATGGCCTGCGCAGTCATGAGCACTGCGGGTTTCACGTTCAACTTCACCTACAAAGAAAAGCTGCAATTTCTCGAGGGCAAGACGATCGACGGCAATGCCCCTACGTTCCATTCTGGAAAGCAGGCGCGAGATAGGCAGCTCCAGATTCTCGTATAAATCAAGAACCATACGCTCCTTCATCTCCTTGCTTAAAGATTTCTCAAGTGCAAAAAGAATCCTCGCGCAATAAAGTAGATCGAGATTTGGTGGCGCAGAGGAATCCACCCAACGCTCGACAAGATCGTTTAATTCCTGAGTGCGCGAGCCAGGATTTACCACATAGGCTGCCAACGAAGTATCGAATACCACGCCATCGAGTTCAGTAACCCGAGTAAGCGATTTACTATCGTGGAGTATTTTGGGGAGCTTGGGGTTGATTGCCCAATCCCCCATGGCGCCAGAATGCACTACGTAGACCTCTGCCTCCGATAAGGCCACTGCGTATTTATGTAGCTTCTCGTTTTCGATTTCATAAGCAATCGCTATCGTGCCAACGTGGTTTGCGAGAATTTTCTGTAGTTCTTCTGGAGTTTTAACATCTTCGCTCTCATCGAAACCAAATAGCGCTAACGGTTCAGGCTCGGGTGACCCTTGAGAGCCATCTGCAAATAGGGGCTTTGTCCGATCAAATAAAGTTCTAAATTCAAGTTTATCGAAGAGCGGCGAAATCTTCTCTGAATTCGCGCCATCCCACTGAAGTGATTCAATATCAAAGTCAATCGGTACATCGTGCAACAGTTGGGTCAACTCTCTATTGCGTTGGATGATCTCGATATTGGCACGTAACGATTCGCCAACTTTTCCCGAAATTTCGCCACACTTTTCAATGAGGTTGCTTAGGGAACCATACTCAACCACCCATTTAGCTGCCGTCTTTTCTCCGACGCCAGGCACCGAAGGCAAATTGTCGCTAGGGTCTCCGCGCAAAGCTGCAAAATCCGGATAGTTCGCAGGATGCATTCCATATTTTTCAAACACTGCGTCGGGGGTCATATGAGCCAGTTCCGACACCCCGCGTTTAGGATAGAGCACAGTAATTTTCTCGGTAACGAGTTGGAACGTATCTCTATCTCCTGAACAAATCATTACTTCGAAATTAGATAGTGCGGCTCTAGAAGAGATTGTCGCCAAAATGTCATCGGCTTCATACCCTTCGAGCTCAAATTGAGATATCCCAAAAGCGCTCACTAATTCATGAAGGTAACTCATCTGTGAGCGAAATTCATCCGGAGTTTTTGCTCGATTGGCCTTGTACTCTGGGAATTTCTCGCTTCTGAAAGTTTTGCGGGATACATCAAAGGCAACTGCCACATGGGTGGGCTTTTGCTCCTTGAGTAAGGAGATCAACATCGTGGCAAAGCCATATATCGCGTTGGTGTGCTGCCCATTGGCGGTGGTGAAATTCTCCGCTGGTAATGCGTGGAAAGCTCTGTAAGCCATGGAATGACCATCAATAAGTAATAATCGCGAGGCCATGGGCAGCATTCTATGTCCGCAAGATAGGATGTGTGCTTATGAACGAGAAAACCGATTTCCTAGAGATTTTGCGCGAACGTGGAAGTGGCGCCCTAGATAAGAAAATGGGCATTGAGATTGTTGAAGCGAGCCCACAACGCCTCGTCGCGACAATGCCTGTCGAAGGCAATACCCAACCTTTAGGACTTCTTCACGGTGGAGCTAGCGTGGTACTTGCCGAAAGCCTGGGCTCGATTGGAACGCAACTTCATGCCGGTCCTGAGAGAAGAATCGTAGGCGTTGACATCAACGCTACTCATCATAAATCTGCAACAGAGGGCGTGGTTACAGGCGTCGCTACAGCGATTTCACTTGGAAAGACGATGTGTAGTTATGAAATCGTCATTACCAATGACAAAGGTGAGCGAACTTGCACCGCCCGCATCACCTGTCTCATTCTTGCGCAACGCTAGGGACTAACCTCCGAGATAAGCCTTAGTAACGGCTTCATCCTTAGCAAGATCCGAAGCATTCCCGCTCATCTTGATTAACCCTGATTCCAGAACATAAGCGCGATCGGCAACTTCTAAAGCCGCAGCAGCATTCTGTTCAATCAACAAGATGGTAATTCCTTGTTGGCGAATTTTGATAATGGTTTCAAAAATCATATCTACAAGTACTGGTGCTAAGCCCATCGAAGGTTCATCGAGTAAGAGTAATTTCGGAGCGCCCATCATCGCACGTGCAACAGCGAGCATCTGCTGCTCGCCACCAGACATGGTTCCGCCCTTTTGCTCATAGCGTTCACGTAACCGTGGAAAGAGATCCAAAACTCTTTCACGATCGGCTTCGATTCCTTCTTTATCATTTCGCAAAAAAGCACCGAGATCCAAATTTTCACGGACTGACATGCGAGGAAAAATGCGTCGACCTTCAGGTGACTGGCAAAGGCCCTTTGCAACGATTTCATGGCCATGCTTGCCATCAATTCGTTCGCCCTGGAAAGTAATAGTTCCTGACTTAGGCTTGAGCAATCCAGAAATCGTGCGGAGGGTTGTCGATTTTCCAGCACCATTAGAACCAATGAGAGTAACAATCTCACCTTCATTAACGGTGAGTGATACTCCTTTCACAGCAAGAATCGAACCGTAAGCCACTTGCAGATCTTTAACTTCAAGAAGAGCGCTCATGCCTTCTCTCCCTTTGCTTTGCCGAGGTATGCCTCGATCACTCGTTGGTTGGCTTTAATCTCTGCTGGCGTGCCTTCGGCAATCTTTTCGCCTTGATCGAGGACTGTTACTCGTTCAGAGACGGACATGACCACACTCATGTCATGCTCAATGAGCAGAATCGAAACCTTCTTCTCGTCGCGCACTCTATAAACGAAATCAATGAATGTTTTTGACTCTTGCGGGTTCATACCTGCAGTTGGTTCGTCAAGTAAGAGAACTTTAGGTTTAAGAGCTAGAGCTCTGGCAACTTCAAGGCGTCGCTGATCTCCGTAAGAAAGGTTCCGAGCATATTCCCCGGCCCATTTGCCTACGCCCACGAAGTTAAGAAGCTCACGTGCTTTCTCGTGCGCATCCTTTTCTTCGCGACGTTGGCGGGGAGTTCCAAAGATTGTTGCCAAGATTCCGGACTTCAAATGAGAATGCATAGCAACCATGACATTCTCTTCAGCGGTCATAAGACCAAAAAGGCGAATGTTTTGGAAGGTACGAGCTAGTCCACCTTGAGCAATCTTGTGCGGTGGGGTGGCAGTAATATCTCGCCCCTCAAAATGAACAAATCCACTTGTGGGCTTGTATAGACCAGTGAGAACATTAAAGAAAGTTGTCTTACCCGCTCCGTTAGGTCCGATGAGACTCACAATCTTTCCTTCAGGAATGTCAAAGGAAACATTGTTTACCGCGGTGAGACCACCAAATTTAACAGTGATATTTTCAGCGTTCAATGGTGCACTCATTAGTGATGCCCTTCTAAGTTTGCGGATGCATCATCGCCTTCATGCAAAATTGCTTTCAATCGTGACTCTGGTATCAAACCTTCGCGTTTAAAGAGCATCATGAAAATCAACACTCCCCCGAATAGAACGAAGTTATAAGAAGGGAAATTGATGGATGTACCAAAGGAGGTATTAACGAGATCACCCAGGGCTTGTAAGCCAGTTGAGTTAACCCAGGCAATGAGAAGCGCGCCAACCATGACCCCCCAAACGTTACCCATTCCACCAAGAACAACCATTGCTAGCAAAATAATTGAAATCGAGAAGTTGAATCGATCAGCAAAGACACCATTGACGTGCGTGGCGAATGCAACGCCACCGATACCACCCGTGAAAGCCCCCACAGAATAGGCAGCCAACTTAGTACGCATCAAAGGTACGCCCATCATGCTCGCGGCTAGTTCATCTTCGCGGATAGCTAACCAAGCGCGGCCGAGGCGCCCCGTACGCAAACGTAGTGAAATGAAAACCATCATGGCGGTGAGTAGAGCAAAAATAGTGAACTTCCAACTGAAATCGAAAGGTCCAAGAGCTTTTCCCGGTACGCCAATATTGTCTACAGGGGAAATCCCCTTGGTCCCGTTAGACATATTGAATCCAGCGATGTTTTCGCCATTAGTAAAGATTTGCGGAATGATTTCACCGAAACCTAGAGTGACAAGTGCGAGATAGTCGCTCTTAAGGCGAAGCGTTGGCGCACCAATAATCACTCCAAAAATCGCGCAGATTACGCCACCGATAAAGATAACTCCCCAGAAAGAAATGTGGATCCCGGGCAATTCTGGTTTTACCGTACTGAATAAATGGAAGTTCACTTGACGGAAAAACGCCGACATAAACCAACCGGCGCTATATCCCCCGATTGCCCAGAAAGCTACGAATCCTAAATCAAGCAATCCGGCATATCCGACCACGATGTTGAGGCCAAGAGCGCAGATAACCCAGACCATCGCTTCATTGAGTTTTGTTGGTGGTAACCAGTTTTGGAAAACTGTTTGCACGCTGTAAGGAAGGCGGAACATGATGAATGTATAGAAGGTCCACAAAACTACTGCGGCGATAATAAAACCGATCGCCCACGTTCTTTGGCTTGCTGCAGGCTTAAGGGCCTTACTCTTTTTAGCTTTCTTCTTCAACGCTATCTTGGCCATCTCGCTCACACCTTCTCTGTTGTGGGCTTGCCCAACAACCCTGTAGGTCTAAAAGCCATCAAAAGAATCAAGATTGAAAAGACCACGGTCTGAGACCATTGCTGTCCTAATCCAATCGGTAAGCCATCGTTGAGGCCTTGAATCAATCCAATAAGGAGAGCACCGAGAACTGCGCCTTGCAGGTTACCAATTCCGCCCATAACAGCCGAGGTAAATGCGATTAAACCAAGCTGATATCCCAAGTTATAGGAGGTAAGCCCTCGAGTTTGTTGGAAGAGTAACCCGGCTGCTCCTGCAAGCGCTCCTCCAAGTGCAAATGTAAATGAGATCGTGCGATCGACATTGATACCCATCAAACGAGCTGCATCTTGATCCTGAGCAGTTGCGCGCATTGCCTTGCCTTGACGAGTGCGAGTAACAATCCAACTCATCAAAAGGAGAAGTGGGATTGTCACGGCAAAGGAGAAGAGCGTCGTGTAATCAATGCTTACGCCGGATATATGGAATGCACCAGCAGGCAAAACGCTATTCCAAGTCTTAGGACCGGATCCATTCCAACGTAATCCAACAAACTGCAAACAGAATGAAACTCCCACTGCGGTAATCAGCGGCGCTAACTTCGGAGCTCGCCTTAAGCGCCGGTAGGCAAATCTCTCAATCCCAACGTTTACCGTCGCACTGACCGTCATAACCACAAGTAGGCAAAGAAAAAAGATTCCCCACGCTGCAGGACCTGACGAAGTTTTGCCAAACCAGATAGAAATAAAGTTGGCGGAAAAAACTGCTCCAAGCATAAAGAGATCACCATGAGCGAAGTTAATCAACTCAATGATTCCGTAAACAAGTGTGTATCCCAAAGCGATGAGCGCGTAAAGTATTCCGTTACTCAAACCGATAAGTGATGCTTGGAAGAATTGTGAAGGAGATTTTATAAAATTTATAGAGAGCCAGAAAAGAACGAGTACTGAGGCAAGGGAACCTAAAGTACGCTCGAGATAACGGCGACGTAATTGTCTAGCCTGATATCCAGTGGTGAAGATACTCACGCCTGCTCCTTTATAGAAATGGACGACTCTCTCTTGCACGAATACTAAACCAGGTTATAGAAGAAAGATAGGAAAATCATTTAAAGCTACTAAGAAAATATCGGGGTGGGCACAGAGCCCACCCCGATATTTTTACTAATTTGCTAGGACTACTTAATTGTCCAAGCGGTAACTGTAGTTTCTGCGCCACCCTTAACTTGCTCGATGGTGATGTCAATTGCGTTGGTGTCACCAGTTGCAGGATCAAGTGCAACAGCCTTACCAAGAACTGAATCATTTGCAGAGATTGAGATACCAGCACCCGAGAAGATTGCCTTCTGAACGCCAGCACGTGTTCCATCAGAGCCTGCAATAGCGGCCATGATGATTTGAACTGCAGCAACGCCGTAAAGTGGATATGACCCGACTGGATCAACGCCATATTCAGCCTTGTATGCAGCTACGAATGTTGCACCAGCACCTGTTGGGTTGTTGGCAAGAAGTAGGTCAGTTGAAAGACCTGCGAAGGAGAGATAAACACCCTCTGCTTCGGCCATCTTGTTAAATTCTGGGTAACCAGTAAATCCGTCTGGTGCCATGACCTTAACCTTGGTGTTGTCGCCAAGAACCTTGACCTTATCCTTCATCAACTGTCCACCGTTGTTGTCGAAGATACCGGCAACATAAACCATGTCAGGGCTGAGAGCCTTGATCTTGGTGAAGAGAGCTTCGTATGAAGTTTGCTTTGCATCCCAACCTTCGCCATTGGCGCCGCTGGAAAGAACTTTAAGACCAATCTTGTTGGCTTCAGTTGTAAATGCTTGTCCAACACCTTGACCGTAGGTCTGAGTATCGTTCAAAACATAAACACTCTTCACGCCAATTGATTGCGCGAATTGAGCTGCTGCAGCACCTTGGAAATCATCGGTGGTGCATACGCGGCCGTAGTTACGTACGCCTGATGGGTAGTAAACCTCTGGCTCACCTGGATTCCAGGCCTTTGTAAGTCCTGGGTTGGTGTTTGCATCAGAGATCATTGCCATTGGACCAGTTGGATCTTGGTTCAAGATTGGAACGATGATCTTTGCGCAACCTGAGTTGTATGTACCCATAACGGCAACTTCAGCCTTGTTAGCAACGTGTGCTTGTGCATTAGCTGCGCACTGTGCATCATCCCAGCCACCCTTGGCAGCTGTTGCGTTGTCATAAATCTTCAATTTAACTTTGAAGTCACCGGCTTTGTAGCCCTGTTGCTTCAAGTAAAGTTCAATGGCCTTATTTGTTGAATCGTTAGAGTCAAAAGATGAACCCTGCAACGGAAGATCTGTTGCAATGATGAGTTCGTTGGATGAAGAACATCCAGTCAAAGTTGTTGAAACCAACGCAGCAGCTGCGATGATTCCAAAAACGCGTGAACGTAGTTTCATAAACTGCCTTCCTGTAGCTACTGTCCCCGGAGAGGGAAGCCGAAAGAGTATCGGGCAAGTAGAGGGTGAGACAAGAGGTTGAGCGAGTAATTCACGCGCAATTCACGCGTAGGAGCTGCCAATCAGCGCTCGGGAACCGCCGAAGGCGAGATAACGGCAAGGGCTACCTCTTTCATACTTAAACGCCTATCCATAGCTGCCTTTTGAATCCAGGAAAAGGCTTGAGGTTCAGTAAGGTTCAAAGCCCCCATGAGAATGCCCTTCGCGCGATCGATCAGTTTGCGCGTTTCAAGTCGTTCATGAAGATCGGCAACTTCGGCGCTTAGGGAAAGCATTTGTTTGTGACGACTCATCGCGATCTCAATCGCGGGAACCAATTCGGCTATCGAAAAAGGTTTAACCACATAGGCCATAACTCCGGCATCTCGAGCGCGTTCAACCAATTCTTTCTGACTAAATGCGGTGAGCATTAATACTGGCGCGATGGGGATGATTTGTTCTGCTGCAGAAATCCCATCCAGCACCGGCATCTTCACATCCAAAATTGCTAAATCGGGTAAGAATTCTTTGGCTAGCGCAATCGCTTCTTCTCCATTAGTAGCTTGAGCAACTACTTCGTAACCGGCTTCGGTGAGCATTTCCACCAAATCCATGCGGATGAGCGTTTCATCCTCGGCCACAAGAATGCGCGGTGCTGAGTTAGTTGTCATGTGCCCCGAGTCGGATTCGAACCGACACTATGCAGTGTTTGAGACTGCCCTCTCTACCGTTGGAGTACCGAGGCGTGGGCTCAGTCTAGCGATAAGCAGGTGCTGCGCCACCAACAGCATCTCCGATGCAATGAACGCGCATCGCATTGGTAGATCCTGGGATTCCTGGAGGTGAACCTGCCACGATCATGATGAGCTCACCAATAGTGGCTCGTCCAGAATTAATAAGTATGGAATCCACCTGCTTGACCATTTCATCCGTGTGATTAACGGTAGGAGCCAACATCGATTCAATCCCCCACGAGAGCGCCATACGGTTATATGTGCCTACTTCAGGAGTGAGTGCCAAAATTGGAATTGGTGAACGCAAGCGCGCCATGCGGCGTGCAGAATCTCCGCTTTGAGTAAATGCCACTAAGAATTTGGCGCCAACAGTTTGCCCTACATCAACTGCTGCACGCGTAATCGCGCCACCTTTGGTGCGAGGAGAATGCTGTAGCGGCTGAATGCGATGTAATCCCCCCTCTTCGGTCCGTTCGATAATTCTCGCCATAGTTTGAACGGCTTCAATAGGGAAGCTGCCCACGCTGGTTTCGCCCGAGAGCATGAGCGCATCGGCGCCATCCAAAACTGCATTAGCGCAATCTGTCGCTTCTGCACGGGTGGGACGTGAATTTAAGATCATCGAATCCAGCATTTGCGTTGCAACGATTACCGGCTTGGCTGCTTCGCGCGCTAATTCTACGCAATGTTTTTGAACAAGTGGGACATCTTCAATGGGTAACTCCACGCCAAGATCCCCACGAGCAACCATAATTCCGTCAAAGGCGTCAACAATTCCTTGCAGATTAGCAACTGCCTGTGGCTTTTCAATTTTTGCAATCACTGGGATGCGGATTCCGACCTCGTCCATAATGCGATGAACATCTTTAATGTCATCTGCGCTTCGTACGAAAGATAGCGCTATGAAATCTGCGCCGGCATTGAGGCCCCAACGCAAATCTTCGATATCTTTTTCAGACATCGCTGGAACCGAGACAGCAACTCCGGGTAAATTGATACCTTTATTGTTGCTGACGAAACCTGGCTCGATTACTTTGGTAACAACATCATTTCCTTTAACTTCTACAACTTCAACTGTAACTTTTCCATCATCAATCAAAATACGGTCACCACTCTTGCAGTCACCTGGCAAACCCTTATAAGTAGTTCCTACGCGCTCACGAGTACCTTGAATGTCATCTGTGGTGATCGTGAAAATGTCACCGCGTGCAAGCTCGTGTGGACCATCAGCAAAGCGAGCCAATCTGATCTTTGGACCTTGCAAATCTACGAGGATCGCAACTGGCACCCCAGCTGCCTTTGCAGCTTCGCGAACGCGGTCGAATCGAATTTGGTGCTCATCATAACTTCCGTGAGAAAGGTTGAGGCGAGCCATGTTCATGCCTGCATCTATAAGCTCGCGAACCTTCTCGGGAGACTCAACCGCTGGACCCATCGTGCAAACAATTTTCGCTCTACGCATTCATCAACCTTAAACCATCATCGGACGTGCAGTGGGTGGAATTGGAGAAGGTAAACGTGTATGTCCTGTTAAATATTGATCGACTGCAGATGCTGCGCTTCGGCCCTCTGCAATAGCCCAAACAATGAGGGATTGACCACGACCAACATCACCGCATACGAAGACGCCTTCGGATGAACTTTGGAAATTCTCGTCGCGGCGAATGTTTCCACGTTCATCGAGTTCCACCTCTAATTGGGTAAGCAACGGACTCTTCGCTGGACCTACAAATCCCATTGCTAGAAAGACATAATCGGCAGGGATTTCTGCCTCTGTACCGGCGACAGGTTCAAACTTCCCAGCGTTAAATTTTGTCTCAACAATCTTCAGTGCTCGCACGTTGCCATCTGAATCCCCTAAGAAACTTTCTGTGCTTACAGAGAAAATTCTGTTATCAAGTTCTTCGTGTGCACTTGATACTCGGTAAATCATTGGGTAAGTCGGCCAAGGTTGGGCAGAAGGTCGCTCTTGGGTAGGTCTTGGCATAATTTCGAGTTGCGTAACACTTGCAGCGCCTTGGCGGATCGCGGTACCTAGGCAATCAGCGCCGGTGTCTCCACCGCCGAGCACAACAACCTTCTTACCAGCTACGTTAATTTCAGGATTGGGTGCCTCATTAAGCGCTTGTTTATTCCCCCATGGCAGATATTCCATTGCTTGGTAAATACCGTGTAACTCACGGCCGGGTACTGGCAACTCGCGAGCTTGAGTTGATCCAACGGCAAGAACTATTGCGTCATAACGTGAACGCAATTGCTGTCCGGTAACTTCGGTTCCGACATCAATACCTGAACGAAAACGCGTTCCTTCTTCTTGCATCTGGTGAAGTCGACGATCCAAAATTGACTTCTCCATTTTAAATTCTGGAATTCCGTAACGAAGAAGCCCGCCAATTTTTTCGGCCCGCTCGTAAACGGCGACGGTGTGACCTGCTCGCGTAAGTTGTTGGGCTGCAGCCAACCCTGCTGGCCCAGAACCCACCACTGCAATTGTTTTACCAGTCAAACGATCTGGCGGAAGCGGTGAAACTTTCCCTGATTCGAAAGCTTCTTCTATGGTCCGTAGTTCAATCTGCTTGATGGTGACAGCATCAGCATTGATACCGACGACGCAAGCAGTTTCGCAAGGAGCGGGGCATAAGCGCCCAGTAAATTCAGGGAAGTTATTTGTTGCGTGAAGACGAGCAATTGCTTCAGTGGTATCCCCACGCCAAATGAGGTCATTCCATTCTGGAATTAGGTTGCCGAGTGGACAACCTTGATGGCAAAAAGGGATTCCGCAATCCATGCAGCGGCCAGCTTGTTTCTGCAAGTGTGAGAAATCTTGTGGTTCATAAACTTCCTTCCAATCCATGATGCGCACTGAGACTGGACGGCGCTTGGGCACCTCTCGAGGTGTTGTAAGGAAACCTTTGGGATCAGCCATGACCAACCTCCATTACATATTTCTCTGGTGGCAATCCTTCACGTACGGCGCGTTCCATTGCCAGCAATACACGCGCATAGTCACGAGGCATCACCATCGTGAATCTAGAGATTGCCGATTCCCAATCATCAAGCAGGGCTCCGGCAATTTGTGAATCTGTTTCGATATCAAATTGGGAGACGAGGGAACGCAGAATTTCACGCTGATCTTGCGGCACTGCGACGATATCTACCATCTCACCATTGACCGCTGTTCGATCTAAATCAAGAACAAATGCCCGACCGCCAGACATACCAGCCGCAAAATTTCGACCTGTGCGTCCGAGAACAACAACAACTCCACCGGTCATGTATTCGCACCCATGATCGCCAATTCCTTCAACGACCGCAGTAGCTCCGGAGTTCCTGACACAGAAGCGTTCTCCGACTATTCCTCTAATGAATATTTCACCAGATGTAGCGCCATAACCAATGACGTTTCCGGCAATCACATTTTCGTTGGACGCAAAAGGGGCTTTCTCGTCAGGTCGCAAAATAACTCTGCCACCAGAAAGTCCCTTCGCGACATAATCATTGGAATCGCCCACCAAGCGAAGAGTCAGTCCTTGCGGAATAAAAGCGCCTAAGGATTGTCCAGCCGATCCTCGCAGAGTGACATCAATTGTTCCATCTGGTAATCCAGCCCCTGCGAATCGTCGTGTTATTTCCGCACCTAACATCGTGCCTACCGTGCGGTTAACGTTTCTTACTGGTAAATCAATCCTTACCTTCTCGCCTTTTAGTAAAGCGGGTTGAGCCAAATCAATAAGTTCGTTATCAAGTGCGCGATCTAGGCCGTGATCTTGCATCTGGGTCTGATGAAGCGCTCCAGATGCTGGCGGCACTGTGAGCAACGGCGTGAGATCAAGTCCGCTTGTTTTCCAATGATCTACTGCGGCTCGAGTGTCAAGGAGTTCTACGTGACCTATTGCTTCTTCAATTGTACGTAACCCAAGGGCGGCAAGATATTGGCGAACTTCTTGCGCGATATATTCAAAGAAAGTTTCAACGAACTCAGGTTTACCTGAAAAACGCTTCCGTAATTCCGGATTTTGAGTTGCAACGCCCACGGGACAGGTGTCGAGGTGGCACACGCGCATCATCACGCACCCAGATACAACGAGCGGCGCCGTAGCGAAGCCGAATTCCTCGGCCCCTAATAGCGCAGCGATGAGAACATCTCGACCAGTCTTTAATTGCCCGTCCGTTTGGACAACGATTCGATCGCGCAGTCCGTTAAGCAAGAGCGTCTGTTGCGTTTCGGCAAGACCAAGTTCCCAAGGAGCTCCTGCGTGCTTTAAGGAAGTCAGTGGCGACGCACCGGTACCTCCATCGTGGCCCGAGATAAGAAGTACATCGGCGTGCGCCTTACTCACTCCAGCGGCCACGGTTCCGACTCCGACTTCGGCAACCAATTTCACATGAATGCGGGCGTTCTTATTTGCATTCTTTAAATCATGAATTAGTTGCGCAAGATCTTCAATCGAATAGATATCGTGGTGTGGAGGTGGAGAGATGAGACCCACGCCTGGAGTGGAATAACGTACCTTCGCAATCCAGGGATAAACCTTGTTGCCGGGTAATTGACCGCCTTCGCCAGGTTTTGCCCCTTGTGCAATTTTGATCTGAATATCATCGGCATTCACCAGATACTCACTCGTAACACCAAATCTGCCACTAGCTACTTGTTTAATTGCAGAACGTTTTGAATCACCATTTGCAAGAGGAAGATTTCTCTCTGGGTCTTCGCCGCCTTCACCTGTATTGGATTTACCGCCTAGACGATTCATCGCGATAGCCATGGTTTCATGAGCCTCTTGAGAAATAGATCCGTAGGACATGGCTCCCGTAGAAAATCTCTTAACAATATTTGATACAGGTTCGACCTCATCGATTGAAATTGGGGTCCTGCCAGCTGTTGCAAAGGAGAACAACCCGCGCAAAGTCATTAAAGCTTTACTCTGATCATCAATCCGATTGGTGTAGCGCTGGAAAATATCAAAACGTTTATTCCGCGTGGAATGTTGGAGAGTAAAAACAGTCTCAGGGTCGAAGAGATGTGGTTCGCCCTCGCGACGCCACTGGTACTCCCCGCCTATGGGTAAACGCTTTGTACCCGGAACTTCTCCCCCTGGTGGATAAGCAATGTGGTGGCGGGCAATTGTTTCTTGAGCAATAACATCAAGACCAATTCCACCCAACCTTGAAGTTGTTCCTGTGAAGTATTCATCAACAATTTCATGTGAAATCCCGATAGCTTCAAAAACTTGAGCGCCCGTATAAGAAGCAATTGTTGAAATGCCCATCTTGGACATTACTTTAAGTACGCCTTTACCAAGTGACTTAATAAGATTTCGCACTGCCTTTTCTGGAGTAATTCCTTGGATAACTCCCTGGAGCACTAAATCTTCGGCGCTTTCCATCGCGAGGTAAGGATTTACTGCGGCGGCTCCATAACCAATAAGGAGGGCGACATGATGAACTTCTCTCACATCTCCCGCTTCAATGATTAATCCAACTTTCGTTCTCGTCTTTTCGCGGATGAGGTGGTGATGTACCGCCGCGCAAAGAAGTAGTGACGGAATCGGTGCGTTATCAGCATCACCATCACGGTCAGAAAGAACAATGAGTCGAGCGCCTTGTGTAATTGCTGTTGAAACTTCTGAACGTATCGTGTCTAAACGTTTACGGAGCGAATCCCCTTCTCCTGCGATTGGGAAGAGTCCTCGGACAATCGTGGTTTGGAATCCCGGGTGATTTCCATCGGCGTTGACGTGAATGATTTTTGCTAATTCATCGTTATCGATGACAGGAAAATCCAAATCAATCTGTCGGCAAGACGCTGGTCCTGGCTCTAGTAAATTATGTTCTGGGCCAATAGAGCCGCCGAGGGATGTAACTAATTCTTCGCGAATGGCATCCAGTGGTGGGTTTGTCACTTGGGCGAAAAGTTGTGAAAAGTAGTCAAAAAGTAATCGGGGTTTATTGGAAAGGGCTGCGATAGGCGAATCCGTGCCCATCGATCCCAGCGGTTCGGCGCCAGTGCGAGCCATCGGAGTAAGTAGCACTCGCAACTCTTCTTCTGTGTATCCAAATGCTCGTTGGCGGCGAAGAACAGAGGAGTGCGGATAAACAATGTGTTCACGTGCAGGCAAATCTGAGAGTTTTACTTTGCCCGCATGAAGCCATTCACTATAAGGGGCAGAATTAGTTAACTCGTTCTTAATTTCTTCATCTTCAATGATTCGACCAGCTTCAATATCAACTAAGAACATCTTCCCTGGCTGAAGACGACCCTTTCGCAGAACGTTCTCGGGTGCAATATCTAGCACCCCGACTTCACTTGCTAGCACCACTAATCCATCTTTGGTTACCCAAAATCTTGATGGGCGAAGACCGTTGCGATCGAGAACTGCACCTACTTGGTGACCATCGGTAAATGTCACGCATGCTGGTCCATCCCACGGTTCCATGAGCGATGCATGGAAGGTGTAAAAATCACGACGTTCCTGCGACATGGAGGCGTGATTTTCCCACGCTTCTGGAATCATCATCAAGATTGAGTGAGGCAACGAACGACCGCCAAGATAGAGGAGCTCGAGCACTTCATCAAAGGAAGCAGAGTCGCTGCCCTGCGGATTAACGATTGGGAATAGCCGGGAAATATCACCTGGAATAAGAGTGCTCGATAGAAGTGCTTCTCGGGCGCGCATCCAATTTCGATTTCCTTTAACTGTATTGATCTCGCCATTGTGGGCAATGAAGCGATAAGGATGTGCAAGCGGCCAGGAGGGGAAAGTATTTGTGGAGAAACGTGAATGGACCAAAGCTAGCGGTGAGATTACTCGCGGGTCAGATAAATCCGGGAAGAAATCTTCTAATTGCCCAGTTGTTAACATTCCCTTGTAAACAATTGTTTGAGAGGAAAGTGAAGGGAAATACACTTCAAGAGAGTGCTCGGCACGTTTACGTAAACAAAAAGCTAAACGATCAAGGTTTAAACCTGATTCTCCATTGACTCCTGCGAGAAATATCTCCTTAAAACGTGGCATCACTGACACCGCAGTTTTACCAAGAGTTGACGAGTCGATCGGCAAATCACGCCAGCCCAAAACTCTTAAGCCTTCTGCTCCAGCCAATTCTTCGATGGACTTTTCGATTGCCTCGTTGGCGCCAAGGAATGCAATGCCCGCAACGAAGGAGCCAGCAGGCGGAAGTTCAAATGGGAGGACTTCTCTGTAAAAAGCATCGGGGATGCGAATCAGAATTCCAGCGCCGTCACCGCTATCAGGTTCGGCGCCCGATGCACCTCTATGTTCAAGATTGCGAAGTGCAGTGAGGGCAGTTGAAACGATCTCATGAGTGGGAACTTTATTTAATGTTGCAACCATCGCAACGCCGCAGGCATCATGTTCATAAGCAGGGTCGTAGAGACCTTGCTTGTGAGGTAGATGCGACGGTAACGGCATGTAAACAATCTCCTGTTGTCGGATGTGATGTGGGACAACAGTGGCCCTTTTTCAAATAACTCATTGCCTCTTTACACCATTAATAGAGCGGCAATGCAGGTGCAGAGCGTAGCAAGAGAAGAGGTAAAGATGGAACGACTAAATGCCAGTGAGATGAACCAAACTTCCGATTCCAGCGGTGATTGCCATGCCTAGCCCTCCGCCAATAAGGACTCGGATGGTTGGCTTGAGTACCGCAGAACCGGCAGTTCGAGCGCTGATGATTCCGGTCCCAAGGAGCCCGACGATAGTGAAGGCGACGATGCTCCATGCTTTAGCTCCAAGTGTCGGCGCGAATGCTCCCGCAAAGGGAATAAGCCCGCCTAAAGTAAAGCTTGCTGCTGAAGCAACTGCTGCTTGTACTGGACGCGCTTTGGTATGAGGATGCTGACCTAACTCATCGCGCAAATGTGCGGCTAGCGCATCTTTCTCGTGCATTGCTTCGGCAACTTGGTGAGCAAGTTCTGGAGTGAGCCCACGATTGATATAGATATGAACAAGTTCAAGGAGTTCGCCTTCAGGATCTACGGCTAAGTGTTCGATTTCCAATAAGCGATCAGATTCTTCGACGTCATTTTGTGATCGGACCGATACATATTCGCCCACTGCCATCGACATCGCGCCTGCAACAATTCCAGCAATACCTGCAGTAATTAAAAAACTATCAGCGTTAGCAGCGGCCACACCGATCATCAAGCTTGCTGTGGAAACCAGTCCATCATTAGCGCCGAGAACTGCAGCCCGTAACCACCCTGCGCGATGAGTCCGGTGTGCGAGGTTGCGCTGATAAACCTCTTCAAGGGACATGGTTAGAGCGTACCTGACTCTTCATCTATATGAGGTGATTCAAAATGTGATCTTCTGCGAAATCCCCACAATGCAGCAGAAGCAACAAAAATGCTCATCCATGCGTTAATTCGCAATCCAGCAATCGAATGAGCTGTATCAATACGTAAAATTTCGAAGAAAAATCTTCCTACACAATAGGCGCCAATATAGAAAAGGAAGCTCTGCCCCGGTTTGAAATTCTTTTCCAGGCGCAAGATAAGAAGTGCAACCACAACGCACCAGAGAGCTTCATAGGCAAAGGTTGGATGGAAGGTGTGAAATTGCGAATATCCCATCGGGCGGGAAAAGAAAGGGATTTCCAGGCCCCAAGGCAGGGTGGTTGGTTTGCCAAATAACTCCCCATTAAACCAATTACCAAAACGACCGATTGCTTGAGCTAAGAGAACTCCCGGTGCCAAGGCATCTGCGAACTTGGCAAAAGAGAGCAAACCCGCACGTCCTTCTTTGCGTAACCGTTCATGCTGCCACCACGCGGCTAAGGTGCCAAGGGCGATTGCTCCCCAAATTCCGAGACCTCCTTGCCAGATCTTGAAGGCATCCATCGGATTCCCGTTCGCTCCGAAATAATCATCTGGTGATGTTATTAAATGGTAAATCCGCCCGCCGATGATTCCGAAAGGAACAGCGAAGATTGCCACGTCAGCAACTACGTTTTTTGCCCCACCAAATTTCCTGTAGCGCTTATCACCGAGGAAAATCGCAACTGCGATACCAGCAACTATGCAGAGCGCATAGAAATGCACCGTAAAGGGACCGACGCTAAAAGAGGAAATGTTTGGCGTAGGTATAAAACGATGCATTTGATGCTTGCCTAGCCTTCGATGACTTTCTTAAATGCAGCGGCATTGAAGTAATCGGTATTGCGATTGATCTCAGTACCATTCACGAAAACAGTAGGAGTCTGGTTAACGTTCTTAGCGCCGCCATCAGCTGCAACGTTATTTACCCAATCACCATATTTAGAATCTTTGACACAGCTAGTAAAAGCTTGTGAGGTCAGACCTGCCCCTTTGCCAGCTTCAAGAAGTCCGGCCGCGCTCCATAGACCAGAATTTTCAGTCTTCGATTGATGCGCATATAGGTATGCGTGGAAGGCAAGGAATTTATCTTCATCAGCAGCACATGCAGCAGCGTTAGCGGCTTGAATAGATTCAGGTCCAAGGAAGGAAAGGAGATGAAAAACTACTTTTGCCTTCTTCTGAGAAATCAGTGATTGCATATATGCCCCATTGAGTGTTTCAAATTCTCCGCAGATTGGACATTGAAAATCTTCCCACAGGTCAACAGTGGGGACGCCCTTAAGGTCGCCGTTAAAAACAACTCCATAACCTTCAGCTTTAGAAACGATGGAAGGAATTGCTACGCCGTTGGTTGATTTGCTCGAGGTGTACGAGAAGATCGCTCCGATTGCTACGACAAATGCCACCATGCCTATAACAATGTTGCGTGTGATTTTGTCTCCACCAGGTTTAGTAGCCATTTATTGATCTTCTTTCTCGAGAGCGAATCGACTCGTAGGGTAGCGAATTAAGAAGTAAGAAATAAGAATAAAAGCGATATCGCGGCCAATCTCTGGTAAATATTTAGTTTGAGATGGGTCCACTTGCCCGCCCCCACCAAAACAACCACAATCAATGGAGAGCCCCCGTGCCCATGCTTGGCCAATGGCGATGATAAAAACGAACATAAGGAGCGCGGTGAATCGAGCGGTGAATCGAGTGGCAACCCCGAGAATAAGTAGGAAGCCGACCCCAAGTTCTACCCACGGAAGAAGTACGCCGAGGATATTGGCTAGTGCAATGGGAAGCACTTCATAGGCTCTCACTGCCATCTTCGCTTTGCTGGGATTAAAAGCTTTGAGATAGCCCGCGGTGATGAGAACTCCCCCAAGAATCAACCTGGCCAATAGCCCAAACCACGGGAAGTATTTTTTCATCGAGCTAAAGCCATCCCTTCGCGCAATTGGGTTACAAGCGCACGTACATTCTCTAAACCCTGCGCTTCGTTAGGTGCCTCTAAAAGGAGTTTAATAAAAGCAGAACCTACGATAACACCGTCAGCGTATGAAGCTACTTCCCGCGCCTGCTCACCCGTTGAAACGCCTAGACCAACCGCTACCGGTAGGTCAGAGGTAGCCCGAATACGTGCAACAAGATCGGCGGCACCGGCTCCCACTGAATTTCGCGCTCCAGTAACTCCCATCAAACTCGCAGCATAAACAAAACCTGAACATTGTTGTGTAACTTTCGATAATCGATCTTCGGTAGTAGATAGAGCCACCACAAAAACAGTATTAATTTCTGCCTTTGCTGTAACCATTTTCCACTCTGCTGCTTCCTCGATTGTAAGATCGGGGGTAATCACTCCTGATCCTCCACTTCGTGCCATCTCGGCTGCAAATTTATCGACTCCATATTTTGCAATGGGGTTCCAGTAAGTCATTACCAAAGTTGGTAAACCAGATTGATGAGCAAACTTGACGGCGTCAAAAACATCGCTGGCACCAGTGTGTTGAGAAAGTGCAATCTGAGCGGCCTCTTGAATGGTTGGACCGTCCATAACTGGATCGCTATATGGAAAACCAATTTCTACCGCGTCAACACCTGCTGCCGCAAAAACTTGTATTACTTTTTTGCATCCTTCAATCGTTGGAAATCCCGCGGGTATATATGCAATAAGAGCAGCCCGATTATCTTTACGTGCCTGCGAGAACATCTCTTCAAGTGGCGTTCTCATTTAGAGCGGTATTCCAAAATAATCTGCTGCAGTTTGAACATCTTTATCGCCACGACCAGAAAGATTTACCAGAAGAATCGCATCTGGTCCTACCTCTTTGCCGACAACCATCGCTCCGGCCAACGCGTGGGCGCTCTCAATTGCAGGGATTATTCCTTCAGTTTTAGATAGAAGGGAAAAAGCTTCCATAGCTGCGTCATCGTTGATGGCCCGATATTCCGCACGCCCAATGTCATGCAGATATGCGTGCTCGGGGCCAACTCCTGGGTAGTCCAAACCGGCAGAGATTGAATGTGATTCGATTGTCTGACCATTTTCATCTTGCAAGACATATGAACGGGTTCCGTGGAGCACTCCAGGAGAACCACCTGTAATCGTTGCAGCATGGCGACCCGTGGAAATACCATCTCCCCCGGCTTCAAATCCGATCAAACGCACTTCAGCGTCTGGAATGAATGCATGGAATATCCCGATCGCATTAGAACCTCCACCAATGCATGCCAAAACTGCATCAGGTAAACGTCCGGTTAAATCCAGGACTTGCTGACGAGCTTCTTCGCCGATGATTTTATGAAAATCTCGAACCATCGTTGGAAATGGGTGCGGTCCAGCAACTGTTCCAAGCAAATAGTGGGTGCTATCGACATTAGTCACCCAATCTCGCATAGCTTCGTTAATCGCATCTTTCAAAGTTTTGGACCCGGTAGTGACAGGAATAACTTGCGCTCCCAATAATTTCATTCGTGCAACGTTGAGGGATTGGCGTCGGGTATCTTCTTCGCCCATGTACACAACACATTCGAGGCCAAATAGCGCGGCGGCAGTTGCAGCGGCTACGCCATGTTGACCCGCCCCAGTTTCTGCAATGATTCTTTTCTTGCCCATTTTCTTCGTGAGAAGAGCTTGTCCTAATACATTATTAATTTTGTGACTACCGGTGTGATTGAGATCTTCACGTTTGAGAAGTATCTGGGCGCCACCTGCGTGTTCGGCAAATCTTTTTGCCTCAGTGATAATGCTTGGACGTCCCGTGTAAGTCGCATGTAGATGCGCAAGTTCTTTCTGGAATTCAGGGTCAATTATCGCAGCAGAATGTGCGGCTGCGAGCTCATCGAGAGCTCCAATCAGCGCCTCTGGAACAAAGCGTCCGCCATAAGGGCCAAAATGCCCGAGGCCATCTATCTGCGTCATAGTGGGCGCAACTCTACTCGAGCCCTAAGAGAGTTCGCATAGTCAAACTAACATCGCTGCCCTTAACTAAAGTTTCGCCAACCAATATCGCATTGGCCCCTGATTCTTGGGCGAAAATAACGTCCTTACGTCCGGCAATTCCTGATTCGGCTACTTTTACAATCTCACTGGGTATCCGGGGAATAAGGGATGCAAAAACCGCAGAGTCCACATCAAGAGTCTTTAGATTGCGCGAATTCACTCCCACAATAGATGGCGATACATCAAGTGCACGTTCTAACTCGTCTTCCGAGTGAACTTCAACAAGTGCTTGCATCCCTAGACCTTGCGCCAATTGATAGAAATCCAATAACTGAGCGCTATCCAAAGCCGCAACGATTAAGAGAACCAGATCTGCCCCATGTGCACGCGCCTCAAAGAATTGATACTCATCAACCATAAAATCTTTTCGCAAGATTGGAATAGAAACGGCTGTGCGGACTTCATCCAAATCTGCCAATGAACCGCCAAATTTTCGTTTTTCAGTAAGAACACTGATAACGCTGACTCCTGCTTTCTCGTATGAAATCGCTAGCGCTGCAGGATCTGCAATTTGAGCAAGCGCGCCTTTGCTCGGCGAGGATCGCTTTACCTCCCCAATCACTTTCATCTGTGAACCAGTAAGTGCAAGTAACGGTGAGCGCACCGGTTCTGCTTGGGCAGCTTGTGCCACAATTTTTGCCATTGGAATGCGGCGCGCTTCTAAATCTTCACGCACACCTTCAATAAGGGAGTCGAGAACGTTCATGACTTCTCGTTATGTGTTGGGTCTATTCCCTCGTCTAAAGCGCTCCAGGGAGATTGAGCTCGAGGCGTTCTAGAATTTCGAGAATATCGAGAAGGTAATTTCATGATGCGTTTAGCAACATAGATAGCTGAAACTAGAGAGAGAATTATTACCAGAAGTGAAATCAACATTTACCTAACCTGCATCTGATTTGCCGCAGAGATGGCTCCCAAGACGGCTGCCGCTTTGTTAATGCATTCTTGGTTTTCGGATTCGGGATCTGAATCTGCAACGATTCCAGCGCCGGCTTGAACATAGGCCTTGCCGTCATAGAGAAGAGCAGAACGGATAGCAATACAGGTATCAATATTCCCAGTGAAATCTAGATAGCCAACTGCGCCACCGTATATACCTCTGCGTGTGGTTTCTAAGTTTTCAATAATCTCCATAGCGCGAGGTTTCGGTGCGCCCGAGAGGGTTCCTGCAGGAAAAACGGAAAAAAGAGCATCAACAGCAGTTGAGTCGTCGGCTAGTTTACCGGTGACCGTTGAGACGATATGCATGACATGCGAATAGCGTTCGATATGCATAAATTCAACAACTTCCACAGAACCTGGTGCACAAACGCGACCGATATCGTTGCGCCCCAAATCAACAAGCATGAGATGTTCTGCTCGTTCTTTCGGATCGCTTAGAAGTTCTTCGCCTAACCTGTGGTCCTCTTCGGGTGAAGCAGAACGTTTACGAGTTCCTGCTATTGGATGGATAAGAACTTCGCGGTCGGTTACTTTGACGAGAGCTTCAGGGCTCGAACCAACAACATCCACACCATCGCGCAAACGTAAAATAAACATATACGGGCTTGGGTTATGAAGGCGCAGCGCCCTATAAACATCTAATGCATCAGCCGAAGAATCCATGGAAAAGCGTTGTGATAAAACGATTTGGAATGCTTCCCCTGCTGTGATCTCCTTCTTTGCCTGCGCCACCAATGATCGATACTTCTCATCGCTGATATTGCGATCAAAAGTAGGAGCGCTCTTGGCTGGAATCTCCGAAACCGTGGATTGGGCAGAGACAGAAAGATCTTCCTGCATACGATCGAGACGTTCTTGAGTTGCCCACCATGCCTGGTCCACTCGATCATCACTGCCATCCCAGTTAATCGCATTAGCGATCAAGGTAATTGTTCCATCGCTGTGATCAAGAACCGCAAGATCACTTGTTAGCATGAATGCGATATCTGCTACAGGTAAATCTTTTGAAGCTAAGTTCGGCAGTTTTTCAAGTGCACGGACGCAGTCATAACCCATGTAACCAACTAGGCCACCGGTTAAAGGAGGAAGTCCTTGGATTCTTGGTGAACGCAATTGCTGCGCAACTAAGGCTAGAGCATCGAGAACTGGGATTCCCGCTGGCGCTCCCACTGGAGGAGTTCCTTCCCAAAGTGCGATTCCATCTTTTTCAGTCAGAGTCGCTTCGCTTCGGACTCCGATGAAAGAATATCGCGACCACACGCCACCGTGCTCTGCGGATTCCAATAGAAATGTTGAAGGGAGATTCTTAGCCAATTTGCGATAAACCCCTAATGGAGTTTCGCTATCTGCCAATAACGTGCGCGAAACCGGAATTACATTGAATTCCTTAGCGTATTGACGAAATTCTTCTATCTTCATTTCTCTTCTATACCAGTCAATAATATTTCCCGATGAAAACAAGTTTTTTCGCCGGTATGGCAAGCGACGCCAATTTGGTCTACCGTAAATACAAGTGCATCTCCGTCACAATCAACGAATATTGTTTTCACGAACTGTAGGTTTCCTGAGGTTTCACCTTTCACCCAAATCTCATTACGGCTTCTACTCCAGTAAGTTGCTCGCCCTGTAGCAATTGTTTGAGCGAGGGAATCTGAGGTACTCCAAGCCAACATGAGAATCTCTTTGGTATGAATATCTTGAGCGATTGTTGCGATAAGTTCGCCATCGGATTTCAAAAGCGCGCGTACTTCACTAGATAGTTCGCCCACGCTCATTGTCCTATTCTGCCCTAACTTAGGTCGCTCTCGCGCACGCTATATCCGGCGCCCTTGAGGTATCCCTTCACATCTCCGATGCGATGTATCCCGAAATGAAAAACACTCGCAGCCAAAAGGGCATCTGCCCCCGCATCTAATGCAGCCGCGAAATCTCCGAGGGTCCCTGCTCCCCCACTTGCCACTAAGGGGACCTTCGTCACCGATCTAAAAGCTCGAATCATTCCGATGTCATAACCAGATCGCGTTCCATCAGTATCCATTGAATTCAGCAGGATCTCGCCGACTCCAAGTGCACAAGCACGTTGAGCCCAATCCAGAGCATCAATGTTCGCACTTTCGCGTCCGCCATGGGTCGTCACTTCAAAACCAGACTCAGTATTTGCGCGTCGTGCATCGATAGATAAAACAAGTACCTGCGAACCAAATCGATCGGCTATCTCTGCAATCAAATCGGGGCGTTGAACTGCTGCGGTGCTTATAGATACTTTATCTGCTCCGGCACGCAGAAGTTGATCGACATCAGCGACGCTTCGAATTCCTCCACCCACAGTCAGCGGGATGAAAACTTCTTCAGCGCATTTTCGAACAATATCCAAAGTGGTTTCACGCCCAGAACTACTTGCAGAGATATCAAGAAAAGTTAATTCATCAGCCCCTTCGCGATCATAGAGCGCGGCCATTTCAATTGGATCTCCCGCATCAGCAAGGTCTACAAAATTAATTCCTTTAACCACTCGCCCGTCGGTAACATCTAGGCACGGAATAATTCGAACTGAAAGTGTCATGATCGCGTTACCTTGAGCGCCTGCTCCAAAGTGAAAGCCTGTGCATATAAAGCTTTCCCAACAATTGCACCCTCAACGCCACGTCCATGCAAGGCGACAAGATCGCTTATGTCAGCTAGTGATGAAATACCACCACTAGCAACGATAGGTTTTGTCGTAGCTGCGCAGACCGAAAGCAAAAGTTCAAGATTTGGTCCAGTAAGAGTTCCATCCCTAGAAACATCAGTAAGGACATACCGAGCACACCCGTCGGCATCAAGCCTTGCAATTGTTTCAAAGAGATCGCCACCCTCTTTTGTCCATCCCCGTGCGGTCAGGGTGTGTCCTCGCACATCCAACCCCACTGCAATTTTCTCGCCGTATGTGGAAATTATTTGAGAGGTCCATTCAGGATTTTCAAGAGCAGCGGTACCAAGATTTATGCGTGTGCATCCAGTCTTGAGCGCTGCCGCAAGGGATCTGTCATCGCGGATTCCGCCGGAGAGTTCGACTTTAATATCTAGCGCACCGATGACTTCTGCAATCAAATCTGCATTACTTCCCCGCCCAAAGGCGGCATCCAAATCCACTAAATGAATCCATTGCGCGCCCGCCGCTTGAAACGCAAGGGCAACTTCTAGAGGTGCTCCATAGGTGCTCTCTTGATCCAGCGCCCCTTGAACCAATCGGACGGCTCGGCCATCTTTTACATCTACAGCTGGAAGGAGTTCTAGATAAGGATGTGTCATAACGAACTCACCCAATTGTTAATTAACCGCAAACCCGCTGTACCCGATTTCTCAGGGTGAAATTGCGTAGCGGAAATTGGACCATCTTCTATCGCTGCGAGGAATTTTTGACCGTACTCGCCCCATGCTTGAAATTTTCCTACGCTACGAGTTGCGGCGAAGGAGTGAACAAAATAAAAGGAGCGCTCGGCGATTCCAGCAAAAAGAGTGGAGCGAGGATTAGAAATAACTGTATTCCAACCCATATGGGGCAGAATCGGTGCAACCATCCGAGATACCGAACCGGACCAAATTCCTACCCCAGGTGTGGGACCCGCGCTTTCTCGCGAAGGTTCCGTCCCGCTTTCGAAAAGTATCTGCATTCCTACGCAAATACCTAACGTGGGGCGTTGCAAAGATAAACGTTCACGGATTATTGAATCTCCATCGATAGCAACTAAGCCTGCCATGCATGATTGAAATGCACCTACCCCGGGAACAACCAGTCCGCGTGCTTCCACTGCAACTTTACGATCTGAAGTAACGACGACTTCTTCACCGGTGGTCGCGAAGGCACGTTGAGCCGACCGAAGGTTTCCGGATCCGTAATCAAGAATGGCTATCAAAGAGCGCCTTTTGTTGAAGGAATACCGGCAACTCTGCCATCTAAACTCACAGCGTCGCGGAGCGCTCGTGCAACCGCTTTAAATTGCGCCTCCAATACGTGATGAGCATTTCTGCCTTCGAGTACTCGAACATGAAGTGCAATGTGGGCTTCGGCAACAATTGATTCCCAAATATGTTTACCTAATGTTGTATCGAAAGTTCCGATCAACTCAACTATCTCTGGTTGGCGATGGACAAGATATGGACGTCCCGAAAGATCAACGGCGGCTTGCACAAGCACCTCATCCAACGGCACCATGGCATCACCGAAACGGCGAATACCAATTTTGTCACCTAGGGCTTCGCGAAGTGCTTGGCCAAAAGCTAAAGAGGTGTCTTCTACGCTGTGATGGGTGTCAACATCAACATCCCCCGTTGTTCGAATCATCAAGTTAAAGCCAGAGTGCTTACCGAGTTGGCTCATCATGTGATCAAAGAAAGGCACCCCCGTTGACACATCAATCGACCCATCTCCATCAATCTCTAAATCCACAATTACGTGAGATTCTTTTGTTTTTCGTTCGACTCTAGATGACCTCATGATTTCCTCTCTAAGCAACTTTTCAGCGATGAAATGAATAGGGCGTTCTCGGCTTCATTGCCGATTGTTACTCGCAGATAACCTGATAATCCCACATCGCGGATAAGAACTCCTTCTTCCAAGAGTTCTTGCCACACTTGGGTAGGGGTCGAAACCTCGAAAAGTAGGAAGTTCGCGTTGCTAGGCAGAACTCTAAGCCCAAGGTTGCTCAGTTGATCGGCAACCCAAGCACGTGAACGGACCAGTGCATCTACTGTTTCCAAAAGTTCTTTCCGATGCTCGAGTGCCACTAAAGCGACAGCTTGTGTGATTGCACTCAAGTGGTAGGGCAATCGAACAAGTAAAAGCGCCGCAATTACTTCTGGGTGCGCGGCCATATATCCCAGCCTCGCACCCGCGAATGCAAAGGCTTTACTCATCGTACGAATAACAATCACATGGGGATATTGCTCGATGAGGCTTACTGCAGATTCCTCAGATGAAAATTCAGCATATGCCTCATCTATGCAGAGAAGGCCGCTCACTTCTCCCACTGCCTGCGCTATATCCTTCAACTCTCCAATAGTGACGGTAGTGCCTGAGGGATTATTAGGCGTTGTCACAAATGTTATGGATGGTGCAATTTTGCGGATCTGCTCAGCTGCGGCTGTGGCATCAAGAGTAAAATCAGCACGTCGGACTCCATCACTCCAAGGAGTTTGCGTCACCTTTGCAATCAAAGGGTGCATCGAATATGAAGGGGTAAAACCTAAGGCTCCTCGGCTTCCAAAAGCTAAGAAGAGGGATTGAATAACTTCGTTGCTTCCATTTGCCGCCCAGATATTTTCCGATGCGAAATGCGTGCCCGAAAGTTCATTTAGGAAACCTGCTAAAGAGGTACGCAATGCAATTGCGTCGCGATCTGGGTAGCGATTGAGAGTTCCTGCAATCGATTCAACTCTCTCTGCAATTGCCTTTACTAGAATTGCAGATGGCGGATAAGGATTTTCGTTGGTATTAAGACGTGCAACATCGTTAAATTGTGGCGCGCCATAAGCAGTTAACTCCTGCAAATCTTTTCGCAGGGGAATCCAGGTTGGATAACTCATAGATTTTCCAAGCGAATAGTCATTGCTTCACCGTGAGCAGGTAAATCTTCCGAATGGGCAAGAGTGATCACTGTCGGGGCGATATCGATAAAAGCCTTTTCATCATATTCAATGAAATGAACGCTCTTAAGGAATGTGTGCACTGAAAGGCCACTTGAATGACAGGCGCATCCTCCAGTGGGCAAAACGTGATTCGAACCAGCGGAATAGTCACCAAGTGATACGGGTGAAAATCTCCCCAAGAAAACTGCACCAGCATTGCGAATTCTCGCGGAATCATCACCTGGAATTTTCGTCTGAATCTCTAAATGTTCGGGCGCATAAGCATTAATAACATCCGTACCCTGCTCCATTGAATCTACAAGGACGATGGCAGATTGAACGCCCGAAAGAGCCATGGCAATCCGTTCATGATGCTTGGTTCGCGCAACACGTGATTTAAGCTCTAACGCAACCTGATCTGCCAGCATTTCTGATGAAGTAACAAGGATTGCAGCGGCAATCGTGTCGTGCTCAGCTTGGCTAATGAGATCTGCTGCTACTTCTGAAGCAATCGCGCTCTCGTCGGCCAAGATTGCAATCTCCGTGGGGCCTGCTTCTGAATCTATGCCCACAATTCCTCTTAGCGCTCTCTTGGCAGCTGCAACATAAATGTTCCCGGGGCCTGTGACCATGTCCACTTTCTCGCAGATATTTTCCATGCCATAAGCAAATAGTGCGACCGCTTGTGCGCCCCCGATTGCATACACCTCATCAATTCCAAGGAGCGCGCATGTTGCCAAAATCGTAGGGTGCGGCAGCCCATCAAAGTTTTTTTGCGGTGGAGAGGCAACCGCGATACTCGGCACGCCAGCGATTTGTGCTGGAATCACATTCATCATGACGCTACTTGGATAAACCGCTTTTCCACCTGGAACATAGAGACCCACACGGTCCACTGGTATCCACTTTTCGCTCACTCGGCCACCGTCGACGACCGAAGTAATTGCGCCATCTTTACTCTGATTTTCATGCACGGTGCGGATGCGTTCAATCGAAATCTCAAGTGCCTGGCGAATTTTTGGATCGAGAGATGAGAGCGCTTGCGAAATTATGAGCGCTGGAATTCTTAGCTGCATTGGTTCGACGACATCAAACTCTTTGGCGAGCTCAATCAATGTCTCTTCGTTTCCCGTACGGACCCGCTCGAGGATGGGCGCAATCAACTTCATCGCCTCAGAAACATCGAGGTCGGCACGTGGTAATTCACTGCGGTAGCCAGCTTTGGTAAGAACGCGACCACGAAAATCAACTGTACGTATCACTGCTCAAGTCTAGAGCCTAGGCGCGAACTCCCGAACTTCAATTAATTTGGTGCTCAATCACACCAAACAGGAGGGTCCCAGAATCGATTTCAAATCAGCGCTCAAACTAGGTGATGAAGTGACGCGCGACTCTAGTTTGAGAATTGTCATCTTTCCTAAATCATCAAGTTGAAGGTGAACTTCACGATTTCCTGGGTGGGTACGGAATATCTCTTTCAAGCGATCAACTACTGGAGGCGTGCATTGATTAATTGGCAAGGTGATTACCAGCGGGCCGACAGGTCCTTGAGAGATATCAGGGATTGTCATTTCAAGAGCTGTAAAGCGAACTTGATCCTCACGTCGATCTACTCTGCCACGAAGAACGACAACGCGATCCTCCGTCAGCGAAAGCGCATATTGAATGTAGGTCTTTGAGAAGAAGAGAGCTTCGATCGAACCTTCGAGATCTTCAATAGTGACAATCGCCCACGATGCGCCTTGGCGGGTAACTTTCCGTTGAACACCGGTAATCAATCCACCGATCGTCACCATTTGATCCATTACTGAACCATCATCTAGCAATGAACTAATCGACATATCCGTGGCTGATCTCAAAACATGTTCAATTCCGAGCAATGGATGATCAGAAACATACAAACCGAGCATCTCGCGTTCGTAACTTAATAACGCTGTCTTGTCCCATTCACCTTCAGGTATATCTAACTCCACCCCGGCAACTTGCGTTTCGGATGCTCCCCCGAATAAATCAAATTGACCGATCGCTTCTGCGCGCTTGGTTTCGATAACCGAATCAATCGCTTCCAGATAAATTGCCATCAGCCCTTTGCGAGAAGAGTTAAAGGAGTCAAAGGCTCCAGCTTTAATAAGCGACTCAATAGTTTTCCTGTTGCACACTTGAACATCAACTTTTGCCAGGAAATCACCAAAAGAGGTAAAACGTCCTTTAGCGGCGCGCGAATTCTTGATGGATGCCACAACACCTTCGCCAACGTTACGAATGGCTGCTAATCCAAACCTGATGTCTACGCCACGTGGGGTGTATTCAGCATCTGATTCGTTAACATCTGGAGGCAAAACTTTAATTCCCATGCGGCGACATTCGCTTAAATACAGTGCCGACTTATCCTTGTCATCACGAACGCTGGTAAGAAGTGCCGCCATATATTCTGTGGGGTAATTAGCTTTGAGGTAGGCAGTCCAATAAGAAACCATGCCGTAACCGGCGCTATGCGCTCGGTTGAAAGCGTAATCGGAGAAAGGAATCAGAGTTTTCCAAAGTTCAGCAATTGCTGCATCACCAAAGGAGTTCTTCTTCATACCCGCTTCAAAATGCACATATTCTTTATCAAGAATTTCGCGATCTTTCTTTCCCATGGCTTTGCGAAGCAAATCCGCGCGGCCTAACGAGAATCCCGCAACTTTCTGCGCGATTGCCATTACCTGCTCCTGATAGACGATTAACCCATAGGTATCGCCAAGGATCTCTTGCAATGGATCTGAAAGCTCGCGATGAATCGGCTCGACTGGCTTGCGTCCATTCTTGCGATCGGCATAGTTATTGTGGGCATTTTCACCCATAGGACCCGGACGATAAAGTGCGATAACAGCTGAGATATCGGCGAAAGAATCTGGCGCCATTGAACGCAGCAGCGCCCGCATGGGGCCACCATCGAGTTGGAAAACACCCAAGGTATCTCCGCGACCCAATAATTCAAAAGTCTTCTTATCGTCCAGAGTTAAAGTTTCAAGGAGTACATCTTCATTTCGATTAGCTTTGATGTTGAGTAGGCAATCATCAAGTACAGAAAGATTTCGAAGACCGAGAAAATCCATTTTCAGCAACCCAGTTGCTTCACACGCACCCATATCAAACTGAGTGATGATCGCCCCATCTGCCTCGCGGCGATGAATCGGTATTACATCAAGGAGCGGCTCAGCAGAAAGAATTACCCCTGCTGCATGAACACCCCATTGTCGTTTCAAACCTTCAAGGCCAAGTGCAGTATCAACAACGCGTTTTGAATCTGGATCGGTGTCGTAAAGCAATCTGAACTCACTTGCTTCGTCATAGCGATCATTTTCGGTATCAAAAACACCCGCTAAAGAAATATCCTTGCCCATAATTGTTGGAGGAAGAGCTTTTGTTAACTTATCCCCGATTGCATATGGGTAACCAAGAACGCGAGTCGAATCTTTGATCGATTGCTTTGTCTTGATAGTTCCGTAAGTGATAATTTGGGCAACGCGATCCTCGCCATATTTTTGTGTTGCATACCGAATCATTTCGCTACGACGACGTTCATCGAAATCTAGATCGATATCGGGCATCGAAATACGTTCAGGGTTGAGGAATCTCTCAAACAAGAGGCCGTGCTCAATCGGGTCAAGTGCTGTAATGCCCAGCGCATAGGAAACTAGAGATCCGGCAGCGGAACCTCGTCCGGGTCCCACACGTATTCCTTCATTCTTGGCATGGCTGACGAGGTCAGCCACAACTAGGAAGTAGCCCGGAAATCCCATCTTGATCATGACATCGAGTTCGTAATTGAGGCGCTCAAGGTAATTGGGGGCGATTACTCCTCCTAATTTATCTGCCAAGCCACGATTAGATTCCTTACGCAACCATGAATCTTCCGTCTCACCTGCAGGAACGGTAAATTTCGGTAGAAGGTTTTCGCCTTCGCGCATTGTGACTTCGCAACGGCTTGCAATAAGTAAAGTGTTATCGCAACTTTCGGGAATCCCCTTAAAGAGTTCGCGCATTTGCTCTGGACTCTTAAGGTAGAACTCATGATTATCAAATTTAAATCTCTTGGGATCGGCAAGAGTTGAACCCGATTGCACGCAAAGCAGCGCCTCGTGTGCTTCGGCATCCTTTTGAAATGTGTAGTGGAGATCATTTGTTGCCAGTAGTGGCAGGTTGAGTTCTTTACCTAAACGGAGCAAATCGCTCTTGACTCGATTTTCGATCTCAATGCCATGATCCATAATCTCAAGGAAGAAATTCTCAGCGCCGAAAATATCTCGCAGTTCGCTAGCCGCTCTTAGCGCTTCAGAGTAGGCGCCCATACGTAAACGCGTTTGTACCTCGCCACCAGGGCAGCCGGTAGTGGCAATAATTCCGTGTGCATACTTTGCTAATAGTTCGCGATCCATACGGGGTTTGTAGTAATAACCTTCAAGAGATGCCAGCGAAGATAATCGAAAAAGATTTGCAAGACCTTCGTTATTTTCAGCGAGAAGGGTCATGTGCGTATAAGCGCCACCACCAGAAACGTCGTCGTCTCCACCTTCTGCCCATTTGACTCTCTTCTTTTCAAATCGAGATTCTGGGGCGACATAAGCTTCGATTCCAATAATTGGTTTAACGCCGGCTTTCTTGGCCTGCTTATAAAAATCAAAAGCTCCGAAAACATTCCCGTGGTCTGTCATCGCAATTGCGGGCATCTCTTGGCGAGCAACTTCGGCCACTAAATCGCCTACACGCGCGGCTCCATCGAGCATGGAGTACTCGGTATGGGTATGAAGATGAACGAAGGATGCCACGGCTGGTGAGAGTAGTCCTATGGAAGGACGGATGTATCAAGCAACGCCAACGCTCGCACGAGGTCACTTGGGTAGGGAGCGCGAAGGTCTAGCGGCTCATGGGTGATGGGGTGGTTAAAACGTAATTCCAAAGCGTGTAGCCACGGGCGCGTCATTTCAAGGCACGTAGCCAAAGTGGGGTCTGCGCCATATGTCGTATCCCCCACTAGCGGATGGCGAAGCGCAGAAAAATGAACACGAATTTGGTGCGTACGTCCGGTCTCTAGTTCCACCTTCACTAATGACACCGCACGATAAAATTCAATAACTTCGTAATGCGTGATTGATGTCTTGCCATCTGCCACAACTGCGAATCGATAATCTTCTTTTGGATGACGATCAATGGGAGCATCAATTGTTCCTGTTGTTGGATCCATATGCCCTTGCACAAGCGCATGATAAATTTTCTCAACTTCGCGATTTCTAAAGGCATCTTTCAACACCGTATAAGCGCTATCGGTTTTAGCAACAATCATTAATCCAGAAGTTCCAACATCTAGACGATGAACGATGCCTGCACGCTCCGGTGCTCCACTTGTTGAAATCGAATATCCGGCAGCCGCTAATGCACCAATAACGGTCGGGCCAGTCCATCCAGGGCTCGGATGGGCAGCGCAACCTACGGGCTTATCAATAACGACAATATGTTCATCGTCATACACAATTGTGAGTCCCGCAAGTGGTGTCAATGGAACTGGTTCTTGAAAAGCAGTATCCGGCATAAGAATTTCGATGAGTTGATCGGCAACTACTTTTTCCGACTTCTGCATGGAACGACCGCTACTTTTAATATCGCCATCTTCAAGCAAGCGCACCACGGTGGTGCGTGAAAGTCCGAGGACGCGCGTAAGTGCGCTATCTACTCGTTCGCCTGCAACGCCCTCCGGTACAACCAGAGTTCGAGATTCACGCGCCATCTTTGGTCTCACTCTTTCCGTCTAAATCATTTTCGTTTATTGGATCTTCTTTAATCGTCGAAATTGGCGAGATATTGCGAAATGAAAGAAGTAAAGCAATACCTGCTGCCACCACAATAGCCGAATCAGCGATATTAAATACGGGCCAATGAGGCAGGGCGATGTAATCGATAACTTCACCACGGAAAGCTCCAGATGAGCTTCTAAAAACTCGATCCGAGAGATTTCCCAAGATTCCCCCTGCTACCAAACCTAAAACTAATGCCCACCCTTGAGATGTAATTTTCTTGATCCAGAAGATGATTGCAAAGAGAACCGCCAAAGCGAAAACGCTTAAGAACTGAGAACCACTCGGCGCAAAGCTAAAAGCCGCGCCGGAATTTCGAGTAAAGGTGAAGCGCAAAAAGGAGCCAAGGATTTCGCGATCGGATTTTCCTTCAAGCGATGCAAGCGCCCACGCTTTGCTTGTCTGATCTAGCAACAACACTACCCAGGCAGCAATAAAGGCGGTGCTGTAGAGAAGCTTGCGGCGGCGCAAAATTAGCGCCGTTCTTCCCTCTGTTTACACAGCATGCATAGTGTTGCGCGAGGGAAAACTTGTAGGCGAGCTTTACCAATTGAATTTCCACACTCTTCGCACATTCCATAACTCTTTTGGTCGATACGCTCTAGTGCGCGCTCTGTCTGCAAGACCATGTCACGAGCGTTGATTACCAAAGACATTTCGTGTTCGCGTTCAAATGTTTTGGTTCCAGCATCAGCCTGGTCATCACCGGCACCTTCACCGGATTCACGGATTAAATCATCCATCTCTTCTTCTACGGCGATAAGTTCGGCCTGTAAACGCTTGAGATCATTCGCAATTTCAATTCTTATTGCTTTAAGTTCGGCGACAGTCCACGGTGCTTCATTTTCAGAAACAACGACAGGGGTGGGTGCACCTTTGATTGGCTTTAATGGTGCAACTTTCTTTCCACTCTTAGAAGGACGAGGAGGTGGAGGCATCACCAAGCGGCGCTCCTCAACAACAACCGGAGCCAGGACGACGGTCGGTACTACGACCGGCGCTGCTGTTTTAGCGGGAAAAGGTCGAGCAGGAGCTTTCTTGGCAACCTTTTTTGCTGGAGCTTTCTTCGCTGGAGCTTTCTTGACAGGGGCCTTTTTCGCTGCAACCTTTTTTGCTGGAGCTTTCTTGGCAACCTTCTTGGCGGGGGATTTTTTGGCGACCTTTTTGGCAGGTGCTTTCTTAGCAACCTTCTTGGGTGCGCTCTTACTCTTCACTTTTACAGCCACGGCGCGCACCCTATGCTCTTCTCAAGAGAAATGCCACTCTCGCCACGATGGAATAGAGTTCGTCAAATGAGCCCCTACAGAGCGATTCCCCCTCAGGTGGATCTTCCCTCTATGGAGCGCGAAATCCTTAAATTCTGGGAGAGCAATTCCATTTTCCATAAGAGCCTTCAGGCTCGTAGCGCAGGAACTCCGTGGACTTTTTATGAGGGCCCGCCCACTGCCAACGGGGCGCCAGGAACCCACCACATTGAAGCGCGAGTATTTAAAGATGTTTTTCCTCGCTTTCAGACGATGAAGGGGAAGTTTGTTTCCCGTAAAGCTGGATGGGATTGCCACGGCTTACCTGTCGAAATCGCAATAGAGAAAGAACTCGGTTTCAGCGGTAAAGGCGATATCGAAAAATACGGAATCGCTGCCTTCAATGACCAATGCCGCCAATCAGTTCTCCGTCATGTCGATGCATTTACCGAAATGACCAACCGTATGGGCTTCTGGGTAGATTTTGATGAAGCCTATTGGACGATGTCTCCTGAATATGTTGAGAGCGTCTGGTGGAGTTTGAAAGAGGTATGGAAAAAAGGTTTACTCGTTCAAGATCATCGCGTTGCACCTTACTGTCCTCGTTGTGGTACTGGATTATCCGACCACGAATTGGCGCAAGGCTATGAAACTATTACCGACCCATCAGTTTATGTTCGTTTCCCTATTACCTCTGGCCCGCTAGCGCAGCTCAAAGCTTCGTTGCTCGTTTGGACCACTACTCCCTGGACTTTAGTTTCTAATACTGCCATTGCAGTCCACCCTGAAGTCACCTACGTCGTGGTTTCGGAAACTACAGAAGCAGGCACTGAAGTTCTCGTTGTTGCCGAACCTCTTCTAAGTGTTCTTAAAGGCGAAATCAAAATCTTGCAAAAGATCCTGGGTAAAGATCTCGAAAGAACGACCTACCAGCGGCCCTTTGATTATGTTGAGATTCCTGACTCTCATTTTGTTGTACTTGCAACATATGTGACCACCGAAGATGGAACTGGTTTGGTACATCAATCCCCTGCTTTTGGTGCAGATGACTTACTCGTATGTCGTGGATATGGTCTGCCTGTCGTCAATCCAATTGCGCCTGACGGAACATTCCTGCCCGATGTCGAGATCGTTGGCGGCATCTTCTTTAAAGAAGCCGATAAATCCTTAGTGAAGGAATTGAAGAAATCTGGGGCTTTGTATAAGCACCAGCCATACGAGCATCAATATCCACATTGTTGGAGATGCCACACTGCCCTGCTCTATTACGCCCAACCTTCTTGGTATATCCGCACAACCTCCATCAAATCTGAACTCATTAGAGAGAACGAGAAAACTGATTGGCACCCAGAAACAATCAAAACTGGGCGCTATGGAGATTGGCTTGAAAATAATATCGACTGGGCTCTCTCTCGAAATCGTTACTGGGGAACACCGCTACCTATCTGGCGCTGCGAAAATAGGCACGACATCTGTGTCGGATCCCTTAAAGAACTTGGTGAGTACGCCAATCAACAATTAAGCAACTTAGATCCGCATCGACCATTTGTTGATGACATCACATGGCCTTGCCAAGAATGTGCACTTCCTATGGTTCGCGTCAATGAAGTTATCGACTGTTGGTATGACTCCGGTGCGATGCCATTTGCACAATGGGGCTATCCGCATAAAGAGGGTTCTGTTGAAAAGTTCAAAGCATCCTATCCAGCCGATTTCATCTGCGAAGCAATTGATCAAACTCGTGGATGGTTTTATACCTTGATGACGATAGGAACTCTTGTCTTTGATCAAAGTTCTTACAAATCCGTTCTCTGCTTGGGCCATATCCTGGACAAAGATGGTCGCAAGATGAGCAAGCACCTGGGCAACACTCTCGAGCCAATTGCGCTGATGGACCAACATGGAGCCGATGCAGTTCGTTGGTACATGCTTGCCGCGGGTTCTCCTTGGAGCGCTCGGCGAGTAGGACATGATGCAATCAACGATGTAGTTCGCAAAACACTTCTTACCTATTGGAATACCGTTTCATTCCTAGCTCTCTACGCGAACGTTTCAACTTTCGATATCACTACCGCTCCCCCTATGAGTGAGCGACCATTGATGGATCATTGGATTAACTCTGATTTGCAAGCGTTGATTTTGGAAGTCGATAACGCTCTTATGGACTTTGATTCTCAACGTGCAGGAAAAGCGCTGGCTACTTTTATCGATGATTTATCGAATTGGTACGTCCGCCGTTCTCGTCGCAGATTCTGGGATGGCGATACTGCCGCACTTGCCACACTTCATGAAGCGCTACGAACCTTAACTTTATTGATGTCACCGATGGTGCCTTTTATCTCAGAGCATGTCTGGCAAGAACTCATCCTCCCTGTCGAGCCACATTTAGCCGCTTCAGTACATCTTGCTGATTTTCCCCAGGCCAATCGCGATTTAATTGATCCGAAACTCTCTGCTCACGTGGCACAAACTCGTCGGATCGTGGAGTTGGGTCGTGCAGCTAGAGCTGAATCCGCCGTCAAAATCCGTCAACCTCTAGGCAGAGCTCTCATCGCAGCTCCCGGATGGGCGCAGATTCCAGATGCAATGAAAGAGCAAATCTCAGATGAGCTCAACGTCTTAGAACTTCAAGATATCGCAAGCGCTGATGGAGACCTGGTTGATGTCAGCATTAAGGCAAATTTCAGAACCCTTGGCATCAAATATGGGGCCGCAGTGCAAGAGGCAGCACAAGCCATCAATAGCGCTCATGCTGGCGAACTTGTGGCGCTACTTCGTAAAGAAGGAGAAACAGAAGTTGCTTCGGGTGCGAAAACTTTCCTCATAGAACTTTCTGATCTAGTAATCACAGAACAACCTAAGAGCGGTTGGACAGTTGCTTCACATGATGGCGAGAGCGTCGCACTTGACCTTGCGCTTACCCCTGAACTCGTCGATGCCGGCTATGTACGCGAAACGGTGCGATTCTTGCAAGAGCTACGCAAATCTGAAGGCTTTGAAATCAGCGACAGAATTAAGGTCAGATGGAATTGCCTTCCCCCAGCGCAGAGCGCTATCGAAGAAGCTGCTGCACAGATTTCTGCGGAAGTCCTGGCTCTAGCATTCGAACATGACATCTCGGTTGCAATCGGCGATAACGAACTCGGCTTTGCAGCGCAGATTACAAAAAGTTAAAAGATTTAGAGCGTAGCGACAATTCCTATAAGAATTTGTACCGCAAAAAAGAGCACGAGGAAAGAAAGATCAAGACTTACTGCCCCTAAGCGAAGCGGTGGAATAAAACGCCTGACAAACGCTGTTGGCTTATCTGTAATCGCGTAAATTCCTTCAACAATATAGAGAACAAATCCACGTGGTCTCCAGGTCCGAGAAAACATCCGGATGTAATCAAATATTAATCGCCCAAGAAGTGCATAGAGAAAGAGGCGGAGAACCGCAATTATTAGAGAGGTAATTTGCACTACTTTCAGCTCTGATTAAAGAAACTTGCTTCAGCAGCTGCTGTCTTATCCTCGTTACTCACGCGGATATTGGCTGGAGAGAGCAAGAAAACTTTTGATGTTACTCGTTCGATCGTTCCGTTGTGGCCGAAAACTAATCCGCTGGCAAAGTCAACGAGACGTTTTCTTTCGCCCTCTTCCATGTCGCTGAGATTCATGATCACAGGATTGCCCAAACGATAATGCTCTCCGATGGTGCGAGCTTCGTTATAGAAACGAGGATGCAAAGTTACAATGCGATCAAGTACCGGCATGTCCAGTTGAGGGGCAACAACCAAAGATGGTGTCCGCGCTTCGCGTGTCTTGATGCGAACATCAGGGACTCGGACAACTGGAGTGCTTTCAATCTCTTGTGGCGTATCCATCTCAGGGTCATCCATCAGCCCAAGGTAGTTCGCGACTTTTCTCAATGCATTAGCCATGCGTGAATATTACAGGGGCGCCATTCGGGAACCGAGGATTGAGCTGCCTACGCGAATATGTGTCGCACCATGCGAAATTGCACCCTCAAAATCCCCACTCATTCCAGCCGATAGATAAGGGCTATCAGGGAATTTATCCTTAAAGGCTCTATGAATCACTTCTAATCTTTGGAAAGCACTCTCTGGGTCCTCCCCTAAAGGCGCAACGGCCATCAACCCAAGTAGCTGCAATTGGTGGTGTTTCATAACATTTTCGGCGAGAGCGTCCAACTCTGCGGGCTGCACCCCCGATCGACCTTCTGAATTATCCAGTGCCACCTGCAGAAAAACTTTGAGAACTTTGCCTGGTGCAACTGCACCTGCAAACTTATCTATATGCCGTGAATTATCTAGTGAGTGCACAACATCTGCCCATCGAGCAATCGAATTGATTTTGTTGCTCTGGATTCCACCTTGAAAATGCCACGTACCTACCGTCGCTAGAGACTTCTCACTGCCCTCGGTATCCCGATTTTCACCGAAATCGTTGACTCCTAAAGATTTTAGAATCTGAAGGTCACTCGATGGATAATTTTTGGTCACTGCGATAAGAGTTACTTCATCGGGATCTCTGCCGGCGGCAATAGCCGAGTTGATAACCTGCTCGCGCACCTTGGTCAGTGCAGCAGAAATCTCACTCAAGCGATTAATGGGACTTGCTTGAGGCATGCGCTTACTTCATGAAATCAGGTACATCAATTTCGTCTTCAGCAACAAGCTCTTCAAAAGTCACTCGCTTACGGGTGGAGTTCTCATCTGGAAGTTCTAGCGCAACCGCCAAAGGATCATTTGCTGGAATCGGATCTGCGTGTCCACTAAGTGTGGCCGCATCGATAATCGGCATATCCACTTTCTTAGGTGCCCCGCCTTCGAATCCCGCTGCGATAACCGTAATGCGTACCTCGTCACCAAGTGCATCATCAATGGTGGTTCCAAAAATTAAATTAGCGTTGGGATGGGCTGCCGCTTGTACAAGTTCGCAAGCTTCATTGATTTCGAAGAGTCCTAGATCAGATCCTCCAGCGACAGAAAGAAGTACTCCCATTGCTCCATCAATTGAAGCTTCAAGCAAAGGGCTTGAAATTGCCAACTCGGCCGCGCGCAACGCTCTATTTTCGCCTCGCGCAGAACCGATACCCATGAGCGCAGAACCAGCATCGGTCATGACACTTTTGACATCTGCAAAATCTAAGTTAATCAAACCTGGTTGAGTAATAATCTCTGTGATTCCTTGTACGCCAGAGAGCAATACCTGATCCGCACTCTTGAATGCATCCACTGCAGTGATGTTGCGATCTGATATGGCAAGAAGGCGATCGTTAGGAATAACAATCAACGTATCGACTTCTGCACGTAGCTCTTCGATTCCAGCTTCGGCTTGCGCTGTGCGAATTTTTCCTTCGAATGCAAAGGGACGTGTCACCACACCAATTGTTAACGCACCTAATTCGCGAGCAATCTTGGCAACGATTGGCGCTCCGCCTGTGCCGGTTCCGCCGCCTTCACCTGCTGTTACAAAAACCATATCGGCGCCGCGAAGAACTTCTTCAATTTCATCTACATGTTCTAAGACAGCTTCGCGTCCGCGTGTAGGTGACGCGCCTGCACCTAATCCCTTTGTAGATTTACGACCAATATCTAATTTTACATCTGCATCACTCATTAATAAATGTTGTGCATCTGTATTGATTGCAATGAACTCGACACCTTTAAGTCCCACATCGATCATGCGATTTACTGCGTTGACTCCACCGCCACCAATGCCAACAACTTTGATGACCGCTAAATAATTTTGTGGTGAAGCCACGATATTTCCTCCTCATGAACCATAAACCTCAGGTTGAGAATTATGGTGCCGTATTTCCTTGAGGTGAAGGTAGGGCGATGTTGATGGTGAAGCAAACACCGACACGGCCAGTTAATTTAAATATTTTTCATTTCACAATTGGAGAAAATGGTGAAGATAAATCCATAAAAATAATCTTCCGATTTTCTGGCAATGCAATCAAGGTGCGATAAACCTTTATCTTTACCTCACTATCTTCCAGATTTCCCCATTCGACCGCAATCTCTCTAGTAGAACTTGCCGCGATAGTGAAGGAAAAAACCTGACGTGAAGCGACGCTGATTCCAGAGACTTTCGAGCGAATATCTTCGGGGAGCGAGTACATCAGGAGAAGCCCCAATTTCGCCAATTGTTGGGTTGTTGCCGTAATGGTCGGAACCGGAACCTTCGCACTTTGAGGAAGATCAAACTCACTACCCTGCTCATCAAGTAAATGTCCGCGAAATTTAGCCACAGGAGATTTTTCGGAAACGGAGATAACGATGCTACCTCGGAGCCAGTTTCGAGCGATATTGACATGGTCTAACCAAGAAATATCCGAAAGCGTGCTCTGAATTTTGCGAGTTTCGATTCGAGCTAACTTATCTCCTACATGAATACCAGATCTGGTTTCTATTATTGCGGCAACAGAAGTCGAGGGCGCACCACGCACTGCTAAAGATTTAACTACAAAAACCGAAGACCAACCGAGGAGATACGCAATAGCAATGACCGTAGCAAGAAGCAGGGTTGCGATTGCAGTTTTCTTACCTTTGGCGTTCACGGCGGAATCTATTTTTCATTTCGTTTTGCCAGCGATTCCAAGATCACTGGCCCAAGAGAGCCCACATCGCCACCTGCTCCGACTGTCATGATTACATCACCAGGTTTAGCCTCAGCAGCAATCGCATCAACGACGGTAATGAAATTAGGTTCGAACGTTCCATTTTTCATGAGATCGGTGATTGAAGTCCCCATGCCCCCTTCAAGAGGCGTTTCACCTGGTCCATACACTTCTAATACCCAAGCATGATCAGCAATATCTAAAGCCGCCGCAAACTCCGTCGCGAATGCTTTCGTTCTCCAATAGTGATGCGCTTGGAAAAGTACGAGTACGCGACCATCAGTGGCATATCTTTTTGCAGCTTGCAAAGTTACCGAAATCTCTGTCGGGTGATGTCCGTAATCATCTATCACTCGAATACCGTCAACTTGTCCTTTAAATTCGAATCTCCGCCCAGCACCTCGGAAAGTGGAAAGGCCATTCATTAACTCAAGAGCTGGAAGTCCTAAAGCTAAACCTGCGCTAAGTGCAGCTGCTGCATCGAGAAGATTGTGGTGGCCTGGCACATGTATCTCTAGCGTGCCGATTGCGCGGCCATGCCAAAGTGCGCGGGCGGTGGAACCGGTGGGATTAAGTTCAATGTGATCAATGCGCAAATCCGCATCGGGGTGAACTCCATAAGAAATTGTTCTGCAATGCTTTGTTTCAGAGCCACACAAGGCTGCCCCGGCATCATCTGCGCAATAGACCAAGAAACCTTCAGGTGCGATAGTCGCAATGAAATCTCTGAAAGCATCGAAGAACAATTCTTCTGTCGGAAAATGTTGAACGTGATCATGTTCGATGTTGGTAATGATTGCCCCGAAAGGACGGTACTCGACAAAGGACCCATCTGATTCATCGGCCTCTATGACAAAATACTTACCTGTGCCTCTATGCGCATTAGAACCTGCTGCACTGACTGTACCGCCGATGGAAAAAGAAGGATCTTCGCCGCAACTTTGAATGGCAACTGTGAGCATGGAAGTGGTTGTGGTCTTTCCATGCGCACCAGCTACTGCAACGCTGACGGAACCGGAAATTAAGATTGCAAGCGCTTGTGCACGAGAAAGAATTGGTATCCCCATCTGCTGCGCTTTAAGCATTTCAGGGTTATCTGCATGGATTGCACTTGTGTACACAAGGAAATCCGCACCTTCTACATTTTCGGCGCGATGGCCTTGAACCGCCACTGCGCCTAGAGCGCGCAGGCCGGTGAGTATCTTTGAATCTTTCATATCCGAACCACTCACTTCAATTCCATCGGTACGCATGATGCGGGCTAAGCCGCTCATGCCGTATCCACCGATTCCTACAAAATGGACGCGTTTACCTTTCAGGTCTTGAAGACTGTAATTCACCGATCGGCTCCGTTCGACATAGCTTCGCGCATCATCTGACAAATCTTTTCAACGGACGCTAAATCATTCCACATACTCTCCTGTGGCAAATCCTTAGATTGTTTCAGCGCTCGGTCAATATTGGTTTCAAGCCACTGCGACGTGAATTCTTCTTGCTTCACCACGATGGCACGACTTTCCTTCACAAGAAAATCTGCATTTTTGGATTGTTCTCCATTTCCAATAGGAAGTGGTACAAATATCGCCATCTTTCCAAGGGCGCCAAATTCAGCGCAGGTAACCGCTCCACTACGAGCGATCACCACATCTGCTCCGAGGTAGGCAGAAGCGACATCGTTGATGTAATTGGTCGCCTTGTAGCCGCCTTGATTCTGCGGAAGGAGATTTTTTTGCCCTACTGAATGAATAACTTGAAAACCTCGCTTTTGAAGCGCATCTAAACTTTTGGCGATCACTTGATTCATAAAAACTGACCCTTGCGAGCCTCCCAAGATCAATAACGTTGGCTCATGTGCATTCCAACCCATCCTTTGACGCGCATCACTGCGGGCTTGAGCCCAATCTAGACGCGATGCCTGTACGGACAATTCAACATCCTGGCGTAACGGCAATCCCGTAACGGTAGCGTTCATGAATTTGCCGCTATCCACGCGTTGTGACACCGCTAAGTGCGAAGTAAAAAGAGCGCCTAATTTGTTTGCCCAACCAATTGTCGAATTCGCATCGTGGATGACTATGGGAACTCGAGAGATTGCCGCTGCTAGATAGGCAGGCGCGGAAACATAACCCCCAAAACCCACGACTAAATCTTTATTCGCGATTACCCTCTTAGCGGCGAAGATGCTTCGAATAAATCGCGCGGGGAAAAGTAGTGTTGATAGTTCCAATTTTCGTGGCATGGGAACTTTAGGAATAGTTGATAAAGCAAAGCCAGCCGCAGGAATCAAAGACTTTTCAAGACCACTATCGGTCCCAAGAAATATGCACTCATCTTGGGGGTGGTCGCTCCTCCAGCCTCGGGCTACGGCAAGTGCCGGTTCGATATGTCCGGCAGTACCGCCGCCGGCAAAAACAATTGTCTTACCGAGATGGGTCATGGTTTATCTTTTTTCAAAACACTAGCGATTTCAGGATCTCTCCTTGCTGCGCCAAGTACGAAACCCAAAGATAAGTAAGTTGCGATCAGCGAAGATCCCCCATAGGAAAGAAGTGGCAAAGTAACGCCAACCACAGGTAACACGCTCGTCGCAGTGCCAATATTAAGAATGGACTGTGCCGCAATCGCGCAGCCAATACCAGCGCAGGTATAACGCACCATCGTGTCTTGAGCTCGCAGGGCAATTCTGAATATAGAAATTATGAGTATTCCTAAGAGAACAATGACTGTAAGAGTTCCTAGTAATCCAAGTTCTTCTCCGATAACGGAGATAATGAAATCTGTATGGGCTTCGGCCAAGTTGCCCCATTTTTGACGGCTCGCACCAAGGCCAACTCCAAAGAACCCCCCGCTTGCCAGCCCCATAATGCTATGTGCGGGCTGCCATCCAGCTAATTTGTAATACTCCGGGGCGAAAGGCTTGAAGACCGCTTTGAGACGATCGGCGCGGGCAGGCGCCGTGAGAATTAACCCTAAGACTGCGGCAACTGCACCAGCACTCGTCGCAGCAATAAAACGCATTGAAATTCCTGCGATAAATAGCACGCCAACAAATATCGCGGCATAAACACACGTTGTACCAAGATCGCGACCTTTTAGTATCAATAGAGCTACACCTGCAAAACCTGGCGAGATTAAGAGCATGAGATTCTTTTGGCTTGTACGCGAATTTTCTCTGTTGGCAATCATGTATCCGGCCCACAGGCACATCAGAAATTTTCCAAATTCACTTGGTTGAATTGTGAACGGACCAACTCCTATCCAGTTCACGTTACCGCCAACGTTTTGGCCCACTCTTGGAATCTGCACGATGAACAGAATCGCAACCGTAATGATAAGAGCGAATTTAGCAAGATTTCGCCATCTAATTAGAGGAAGACGAGAAGCAACGTAGCCTAAAGGTAAAGCGATACTCAGAAAAAAGAGTTGCTTAAAGAAGATCGCAAAAGATGACCCGTTGGTTTCGAGAGAATGAATTGATGAAGCAGATAGGACCATGATGATTCCGAGACCAGTGAGGCCAGCCGTACTTGCTAAAAGCAGGTAATAGGCGCTTATTGGCCGCGTTATAAAATTCTGCTTTTTCATTTCTTTCCCACCAATTTTCTTACCGCCTCCGCAAACTGATCTCCGCGGTCAGAGTAGGAGATGAATTGATCCATAGAAGCACAGGCTGGTGCAAGCATTACTACATCTCCGGTTTTGGCTAGGTCAAGCGCGGCGCGAACAACTTCTTCCATCAGCGAATTTTCTTCCGCGGCATCAATGCGCAAAATTTGTACCTGAGGAGCTACTCGTGTGAGTTCATCTGCTATGAGTTCTCGATCTCGACCAATCAATATCGCAGCCTTCACTCGTCCGTGAACGCGGGAAACTAAATCCCCCATTTTGGCGCCTTTGGCTAACCCTCCTGCAATCCAAATGATGGACTCTTGCGACATGAGCGAGGCCAGAGCTGCATGAGGGTTTGTAGCTTTTGAATCATTAATCCATGTAATGCCATCGGATACAAGAACTGTTTCGATGCGATGACGTCCGGGACGAAAATCCTTAATCGTGCGTCGGATATCTTCGTGACTTACGCCGACGGAGAGGGCGAGTGCAGCAGCCGCTAATGCATTCGAAACATTATGTGCCGCCATTGGCTGGACTTCCGCAAGTTCGGCGACCACGGTTGCTTCTTCTGCATCTGCGACAAATGCTCTATCGAGCAAGAGATCTTCAACTACACCCATCTCCCCTGCGCCAGGGGTATCTAAAGAATAGAAAACTTTGCGGCCTTGCCAATTCTGAGTGGCAAGAACTACTTCACCGTCACCAGCATTGAGAACCGCAATAGCACTTCTATCAAGGATGCTGATTTTGGAGGCCACATAATCTTCAAAACTTCCGTGCCAATCAACGTGGTCATCTGCGATGTTCAAAATAGCCGCAGACACAAATTCGGGTTTCTTACTCCATTTAAGTTGATACGAAGAAATCTCTAGAACCAAATGATCGTAAGGAGGCTCGTGCATGATCGCTTCAATCACGGTATCGCCGATATTGCCACACGCAGTTGCATTGAGTCCGCCCGAATTGAGCATAGCTGTCGTTAATTCGACACTTGTCGTCTTTCCATTAGTCCCAGTAATGGCCAACCATTTTTGTGAAGGCGCGAGGTCTAAATGAAGATCCCACGCCAAATCAATTTCACTTATTACTGATACCCCTTGGGAATTCAATTCTTTAACTAACGGATGATCCACGGGCCATCCTGGAGACGCGATAGCAATTTTCCAATCTGTCTGTGAGATTGAGAAATCTGAAGGAGTTTCGAGGGCATCATCTACAAGTGTGACAATTGCGCCAAAGCTGGTTAGTACCTTCTTGACCGATTGCCCGGTGACGCCTGCACCAAGAACTAGTACATGCGCACCCTTGAAATCATTACTTTTCATCTTATCTTGCGACCCATTGCGCGTAGAAAAGACCTAGCCCAAGAGCAACTGCCAACCCTTGAATAATCCAAAAGCGTAGAACGATTGTTACCTCTCCCCAGCCAAGAAGTTCGAAGTGGTGTTGTAAGGGAGCCATTTTGAAGACTCTCTTTCCACCTGATAATTTAAAATAATACCTTTGGATAATTACAGACATCGTGATTATTACAAATAGTCCACCTAAAGCAACGAGAAGCAACTCAATTCTCAACGTTGATGCAATTCCTGCAAGCGCGCCACCGAGTGCCAGTGATCCCGTATCACCCATAAATATTTTGGCCGGGGATGCATTCCACCAAAGGAAACCAGTGCACGCGCCAGCGCAGGCTGCAGCAAACACTGCTAAATCCAAGGGGTCTCGCACTTGATAACAGTTAAGCCCTGGTGATACTGCGCAACCTTGTCCAAACTCCCACACGCCAATCAATATAAATGCGAGGAAAGTCATAACCGAAGCGCCAGTAGCTAATCCATCCAAACCATCAGTGAGATTTACTGCATTACTAGTTCCGATTACCATAAACAGAACCCACAGAACAACGATAACTGCCCCAAGTTTGAGTGAGGTATCGCGGACAGTCGAAAGATTTAAGGAGAGAGGCGTAAGCCCATCGGCATCCGCAAAATGAATTCCTAAGGCAGCAAATCCACCAGCAAAAATTGCCTGTCCAATGATTTTCTGACGTGGACGCAAACCCAAAGAACGTTGCTTAGAAACTTTAAGCCAGTCATCCATTAAGCCGACTGAACCGAGGGTAAACATCAAAGCCATAACCAGCAAAACCGAAACGCTAATTGCGACTCCAGTCAAAAGGTGGCTTATAAGGTAACCAACAAAACTTGCAAGAATAATGATGATTCCGCCCATAGTTGGGGTACCGCTTTTTGTGTGATGACTCTGAGGACCATCTTCGCGAATGATCTGTCCATATCCTTTACGAGTGATAACACGAATGAGAAACGGAGTACCAAATAAACTGATTAATAGTGCGATAGCTCCGGCTATCAATATCTCTCTCATTGTTCAGGTTCTCCCTCGCCTTGATAACTCTCCACAAAGAGCGCTGCTAATTTTTCTAAACCTTCGGAACGAGAAGCTTTCACAAGGAGCACATCCCCTGGAGCGAAATGTTCGCCAAGTTCTTGTGCTTGCACCTGATCGCGGCATTGGTGGACGACAATCGAACTATCGGCACCCAAGGCTCCCGCGTACTCCGGAGCTCCAATGCATACCAAATGATCAATTCCCATTACTTGAGCAAGGGTCCCAATCTCAGCATGAAGTTGGGCAGATGACTCGCCGAGTTCATGCATTTTTCCTAGAAATGCCCACGACTGCCCACCACGTTCTTGCGCAAAGAGCGACAGAGTCCGAAGGGCTGCACTCATCGATTCTGGGTTTGCGTTATAAGCATCGTTTATGAGCAAGATATTGGAAAGCTCGTGAATTTGCATTCTCCATTTACTCACAACTTCGGCGGTCGATAGCGCCCCTGCAATCACATCAAGTGGAATTTCCAAAACGCTTGCTACAGCCGCGGCTCCCAAAGCATTAGGTATCGCAGAAGCCCCTACTAGACGCAGTGCCACAGCTTCTCTGCCCAAGGGGGTAACCAAATCAAAATGTGCGCGGCCTTCGCGTATTTCTACATCAGCGGCGCGAACCTGATCTGTTGGCAACTCTCCAAAAGAGAGAACGTGGCCTACTTTTCCTGCGCCCATCGCCGCGGTGAAAGAGTCATAACTACCGAGAATCGCCGTGCCGTCGGATGGCAAACTTTCAATCAATTCAAACTTACTTGCTGCGATTATTTCTCTAGATCCGAACTCCCCCACATGCGCGTTACCAACAGTGAGAACAACTCCAATTTTAGGTTGAGCCACCGCTGTGAGCGCGGCGATATCGCCCTTATGTCTCGCGCCCATTTCCACTATGCAATACTCGGTGCTCCGGGTGCAACGAAGCAGCGTTAACGGAACACCTAGTTCATTATTCAAAGAACCCAATGGCGCAATTGTTTCATGGTGAATCGAGAGAATCGCTTGTAACAGATCTTTAGTGGTCGTCTTGCCTTGAGAGCCAGTTATGCCGATGACGGTGAGGTTCTTTAGTTCTTTGCGAACATGGATAGCCAATTTAGTCAGGGCTACAACGACATCCGGAACATTAATTGAAGGATAATTAACCGCGTGCGAAACTATCGCTATTGCGCATCCACGAGCGAAAGCATCCGCTAAAAAATCATGTCCATCTGCATGTTCGCCTTTGAGAGCGAAAAAGATTCCACCAGGTAACACGTCTCGCGAATCGAAGGTCGAGCTTTCTGTAATCGTTAAATTCGCCGGAGCATGTAACTCACCGCCTACTATTTCGGCAATTTCAGATGCAAATAGAGTAATCATTTCAAATTCGCAATCTCTTCAGCCAGTACGGCCCGATCATCAAATTCGTGAATTACGCCTGCGATCTCTTGACCAGATTCGTGTCCCTTGCCCATGACGATCACGATGTCACCGGGGCTCGCCTGAGAGATGGCATAAGCGATTGCTTTCCTGCGATCTTCAATGACCGCGTGAGGTTGTGCAAGAGAAAGACCGCTCGTCATCGCTTCTAAGATTGCATTCGGGTTTTCAGAACGTGGATTATCACTGGTAAATACCGCGATATCACAGCCGTTCAAAAGCTCTCGTCCCATGAGTGGCCTCTTTGAACTATCTCGATCTCCACCACAACCAAGAACCCCAATAACCCTCCCTGTTTTTCTCTCGGCGCATGCTTCGAGAACGCGCGCGACTGCATCGGGCGTATGCGCATAATCCACATAGGCGCCAAAATTCTGTCCGGCGAATACTTCCTCTAAGCGGCCTCGAGCCCCAGTGAGTTTAGGAATAATCGTTTCCAACAGCAGTGGATCAACGCCACTTTCGCAAGCGATAGCAATTGCCATCAATGCGTTGTCAAGGTTGAAACTCCCCAGTAATGGCAAGAAAGAATTGATTAATATCCCGCCAGTTCCACGAATAGCAATTTCATACCCGCGCTTGTCGCGAATCGCATGCACATAATTCCAATCCGCTGTTACGTCTTTGCGAGATAAAGATTGATACGGAATTGAAAGATTTTGTGCAAGCTTCATGCCATGCGAATCATCAATATTGATAAGAGCTAAACCTGCATATTCGAAAGCAAATAAGGAACGTTTGACCGAAAAATACTCTTCAAGAGTCGAATGAAAGTCGAGGTGATCCTGCGAAAGATTCGTAAAACCCACAATGGAGAAATGAGCACCGCGAATCCGGTCTAAAGCAATCGCATGGCTTGATACTTCCATCGCAAGATTGGTGACGTGTCGTTCCTTCATTGAAGCAACAAGTGCTTGGAGTTCTGCGCTCTCTGGAGTCGTGTGTTTACTCGCCAAAATATCTTTGCCGATGCGAGTTTCGACAGTTCCGATCAGCCCTGCTTCACGGCCCGCTAAAGTCCAAATTTGATGTAAGAGTGTGGTTGTTGTGGTTTTTCCGTTAGTACCAGTTATCCCGACGGAAAATAAATCTCGCATTGGTTCCCCATAGAACCAAGCGCTCAATCCACCTGCTACACGTCTAGGGTTATCTACAACGATTATTGGTAATCCATTGAAAACTCTGCTGCCTTCGGAATCGGTCAACATCGCTACTGCGCCACGCTTGTGCGCTTCCTGTGCAAAATTGGCACCGTGAGTTTTCGCGCCGGCAAAGGCCAGGAAGATATCTCCCGCTTCAACTTCGGAACTCGCATTCGTTAAACCAGTGACAGGCAGATCAATATTCGAAATCGGAACTCCGAGGAAGTTCTCAATGTGATTCAGGGATTTACTATCAGCAGTAAATGGTCTTTCCATCAGCTTTTTACCTTTACTGCGGCAAGTCGCGCTGCTTTCTTTAATTGCGCTTCGTTAAGCGGGTATGCAACGGCCTTTGTCTTTGTTGGAGCGATATGTTTTGACGCAAGGACAAATGCCATGACTTTCTTAAATACAGGTGCACCCAACGTTCCACCCCAGTGAATTCCTTGAGGTGCCTGAATAGTCACGCTCACAACATAGCGAGGCGCATCGGTGGGAGCCATTCCGATAAATGATGCTGTATATCCGTGGTAACACGAGCAAGCTGGATCAACTCGCATTGCGGTTCCAGTTTTACCCGCAACTCGATAGCCAGGTATTGCGGCTTCAGGTGCTGTTCCGTTTGCAGAGACAACACTTTCCATCATCAGGCGAAGTTTTGCCGCAGTCTCCGCACTAACAACTCTGGTACTTTTTTGAGAGTCAGCGGGAGTGAAATGCCCACTTGCATCGCTCGTTCCAGCTATAACAGTCGGAGATACCCGAAGACCAGCGTTGGCAATTGTGGCGAAGATGCTTGTCGCTTGCATTGCGGTGAGTGAATAACCTTGCCCAAATGCAACAGTTGGTGCAGTAGTACCGCTCCAAATAGAAACATCTGGCAACTTACCGTTGGACTCCCCGGGCAATCCAGAATTAGTTGAACTACCGACGCCAAATTTCTTCAAATAATCGTGAAGGATATTGTTATCCAACTTGGCGCCAATTTTAATAGTGCCCGTGTTGCTAGAAATTGCCAAAATTCCCGAAGTTGTTAATCGTTGCGTGGGATGACGTTCATGATCTTTAAATGTTCCGTTAGATACTTGCAAGCTATATGGGACGGTAAATATAGAGGTGGGGGTAATAGCGTTTTCTTCAATCGCCGCCGCCATAGTCATTACTTTGCCTGTAGAGCCTGGTTCATAAGCATCTTGCACGGATGGATTGCGAGTAAGGTCTAAAGAAATACTTGAACCTTTGGCAGGATCAAAAGTAGGAGCGGTCGCATGTGCCAATATCTGACCAGTCTTAGGGTCCATCACAATTACAGTCCCAGATATAGCATGCGAAGCTTTGACTGCATCTGAAATTGCCTTAGCCGCTACCCATTGAATATCGCGATCGATAGTCAATCGAACTGTTGTTCCTGCTTGAGCCGCTATCAATTCACTTTGAGACCCAGGAATTTCGGCTCCAAATCCCGATTCGTAAGTATATTTTCCGTCAACGCCTTGCAACACTGAATTCATGCTGGACTCGAGGCCAGCTGCACCGGTTCCATCTTCATGGACAAAACCTAAAAGTGATGCCAACAAAGAGCCAGAAGGATAATCGCGTGTGTAAGTTCTTTCCGCTGAAAACCCATAAATCTTCTTCTGGCTTTCGCTTCGACTCAAACTATCGTTGTAATTGCTTATAGCCAACTTCAAGCTATTCCACTGAGCCGGGGTTGCCTCTGATACAACTTTTGTCCACAACTTCTTACCTGTAAGGGCTACCTTCAAATCATAAACAGGTACTCCCAGAATCGGAGAAGCGATTTGAGCTGCTTTGAGTGGATTGGGAATTAGTTTCTGATTCACTACGATGTTTACAGAAGCAATACTTCGGGCAAATTCAATTCCATTGACATCTGTAATAGCGCCTCGCGCCGCTAACATAGTTCGCGTAGAAGTCATTTCACTGGCCGCACGTAATGTGTAATCGCTCGAATTTAAAGCCTGGATATCAACAAAGCGAGCAGCAAATATCGCCAGCGCAATGAGAACAATTATTGAAAGCCAGCGAATCCGGTCCCGCGTTAACCTAGCATCGCCCATAGTTAGCCCTTATTTCCGACAGGTTGAACTGCATCCGGTTTCAAAGAAATAAACCGCGGGTTCTGCGAGGCAACCATGCCAAGATAATGTGCACGCATCGCCAAAACCTCCGGCGAAGAAACTTTGGCAATCTCCCGCATGACTGCTTCACGTTGATCGCTCAGGGAAGTAACTTCGCTAGTGAGCCGGCGCAATTCAAATGCGTCTTGCGCTAAGAGAGTGTTAATCGTCAAGAGTGCCAACAAACCACAGACACCAATGAAGGTAACAAAAATGGCAAAGCCTTTATGGTCTACACGTTTGCCCGATGAGAGATCGGGAACAAGTGAAAGGGCGGCTTTAGCAGTTCTTCCACTTGCTGCTTTTCTTGAGCGAACAATCGATGGAGCAAGTGCTGTCATCGCCATTAGGCAGCCCTCCTTTCGATTGCGCGCAATCGAACTGACTGTGCGCGTGGGTTAGTTTCTACTTCAGAATCTGTTGCCTTCTCACTGCTCTTGATGACGAGGGCAAACTTCGCAGCAAGCTCAGGAATCTCTACTGGCAAGCCGCGAGGAGTTCCAGAAGTTGTAGATTTAACAAATAGCTCTTTCACTATCTTGTCTTCAAGAGATTGGAAGGACATCACAACTAAACGTCCACCAACAACAAGTGCGCTCATCGAATCTGGGAGCGCTCGAGTGAGTGCACCTAACTCATCGTTAACCGCGATACGTAGAGCTTGAAATGTTCGTTTGGCTGGATTTCCCCCAGTACGACGTGTTGCAGCAGGAATATTCTCTTTTACTAACTCGGCTAAAAAGGAGGTTGAATTCAATGGCTTCAATTCACGTTCGCGAATGATGGCGTCAACAATGCGTGGGGCAAATCGTTCTTCACCATACTGACGCAAAATCCGGATTAGTTCATCTCGGCTGGCGTTATTTACTAAATCTGCGGCGCTCTGCCCCTGACTGCGATCCATCCGCATATCCAAAGGAGCTTCTATTGAATAAGAAAAACCGCGTTCAGATTCATCAACTTGCATAGATGAAATACCTAGATCAAAGAGAATTCCATTTACTTTCTTAAATCCAAGAGAGGTTATGACTTCAAGAATTTCATCATAAACAGCATGAACTGGAAGGAAGCGCCCTGCATATTTAGAGAGGCGGGCAGTTGCAAGGGCCAACGCTTCTGGGTCTCTATCTATTCCAATGAGAGTGAGTTGAGGAAATTTCTCAAGCAGCGCTTCGGAATGTCCACCTAAACCTAAAGTTGCATCGACGACAACAGGGTTCTGTGTTGCTTGGATAGAGGGAGTTAGAAGGTCAATGCAGCGATCAAGCATTACTGAAATATGTTTTGCCATCTTCTCCCCCTGCCTTTTAGTTAGTGCTTCCGATAAAACTTTTCACTTGTAAACTTTTGTCTCTCTCACCTCTGGTCACCGCCGCCCGACGGAACTGTGTAGCGGCGCCGGGGAAGGGGCGCCGCTTCTAATGGTCGGCGGTGGCCACAAATGAGAGCCACGAATTTCCTAGAAGAGTCCTGGGAATACCTCCTCGGATACATCAGCAAATCCCTTTTCGCGATCTGCTAGATATTCATTCCATGATGCTGAATCCCAAATTTCGACTCGAGTATTTGCGCCGATAACAACGCACTCTTTTTCCAAACCTGCATAAGTGCGAAGTCCTTGAGGAATTGTTATGCGACCTTGACGATCAGGAATTTCATCGTGAGCTCCAGCAAACATGACGCGCATATAGTCGCGAGCTGATTTTGCAGTGACTGGCGCTTGTCTTAGAGCTTCTGTAATAGTTGCAAATTCACTTGATGGAAAAACATAAAGACAACGTTCTTGACCTTTTGTAATTACTAAACCAGAAGCTAAATCTTCGCGAAATTTCGCAGGAAGAATGAGGCGACCCTTCTCATCAAGGCGAGGTTCGTGGGTGCCAAGAAACATTTTCTTCAGGTCCCCTTCCCCAGGTCCCTAGGTAACGATTCCCCACTTTACTCCCTTTCTCTCCATTTTCAACCACCTTTCGCCACTTGGGCCCCTTCGCCTCCCCCTTCCACCCCACTTGGCGCCTGATCGCCACTTCGGGCAATTGGGTGATGACGCGCCGAGTTTTCGGGCGCAAAAAAGGGCCCCTTAGGGCCCGTGGATTTCGAGAGAGGTTGCTACTTACCGCTCAAAATTACGTTTATCCCAGCGCTCTTCCATCCGTGAGCCCAGCGAGCGCCGTTGCTTTTTGCTCCGTGGAGCTTTGAGCCCGCGAAGTCCCGAGGCGCTTGAGAGGGCAAAAGTCACGCCAGCAAGGGAGATGAGAAAACCGCCGATTCCGACGGGAATAGCTTTGGCGATCAACCCTGCAAAGAGTATGGCTATGCCTAGGAAGACGAGGGAAATTCCAGCGATGATTCGAGATCTGCCGGGATAGAGGCGAGTACCCGTTAACGTGGAAAGAAGGTGAGGATCATCAGCGCTGAGAGCTTCTTCCATCTGCGCAAGCATCTGACGTTCGTGCTCAGATAACGCCATCTGGGGCTCCCCTCTCTGCCTATTTTTCGGGCAATTTCGCTTAGAACTGACCAACGCATACACAATAGAACATAAAGATGTGAATTGCCTACTGGCAGCAACTACTTATCTTCATCCTCCGGAACGACTAATCGAGCCGGACGCACGCTCCCCCGACCAAAGCGAGCCTGGGCTTGATCGGCTGCGCTCTCGGCTTCGCGCCATCCCTTCTCGCGGGCTCCTAAAAGCATCTGCTCAGGGGCATCATCAGCCAGGTTTTCAAGGCCCACTCCGACCATTCGAAGCCTCGCTCCTTCGATGCCCATCGCCTGATACAAAGTTTTAACAACTTCATATGTCTGATGAGAGTTGTCGATTGCCAGCGGCAAAGTTTTGGATCGGCTGACAGTAGTGAAATCTGCGTAACGCACCTTGATAGAAATCGTTTTTGCAAAGAGCGATCGTTCGCGCAAACGTGCAGTGGCTTTCTCTGTAAGACGGAGGAATTCTTGCAATATCAATTCAGGGTCATCGATATCTCTGACAAAAGTTTCGGCAGCGCTAATGCTTTTCTCTGGTTCATTGACGACGACGTCTCGGTAATCTCGGCCCCACGCTAATTCATAGAGAGAAGAACCTGAAGCTTCACCTAGCGCACGGATCAGCGTTGCGCGTGGAGTATTGGCAATTTCTTCAACTGTTCGCAAACCTAAACGTTCGAGAACTTCTGCAGTCTTTGGGCCGACCCCCCAGATAGCAGAGACTGGAAGTGGGTGAAGGAAGGTGAGAATTCTATCTGCAGGTATTTCTAACATTCCGTTGGGTTTGCATCTTCCTGAAGCAAGTTTTGCGATGAATTTTGAAGGAGCTATGCCGACCGAACAGGTGATGCCTTCTTGTGCGAATATTTTTGAGCGGATGTCTTGTGCAATCTCACGCGGTGTACCCAGTAATCGCTGGGAACCGGTGACGTCGAGGAAAGCTTCATCTAACGATATTGGCTCGACGTATGGCGTATACGAGTGGAAGATCTCCATGATGTGTTCGGAAACTTCGGCATATCGTGCGTGGTCGGGTGCGATAAAGAGCGCATGGGGTGCAAGTCTTTGCGCGCGACCAACAGGCATTGCTGCATGTATTCCAAATGTTCGTGCTAGATAATTTGCTGAGAGAACTACACCTCTGGGGCCAACGCCTACAACTACCGCTTTGCCTTTAAGAGAAGGATCATCGCGTTCGGAAACAGATGCATAAAAGGCATCCATATCGACATGCAAGATGGTGGCACTATTCACGTTACGAGAGTACTTCTACTTAGCGACCATTTTTCGTAAGCAGCGCGCAAATCCCATGCCCCAGTTGCGCGCACCGATACGCCCCGAGAGCCAGTACGACGAAGGTCTCCACGTACTAAGAAAAGACGGGTATTAAAGAGCAAATTCGAGTACTCGCTCTGGGTATCGCTAAAGAAAGTTGCATCGGTGCACCCGTAACCATCATCGATACTCAAAAAAAGAACTCGTCTACCCGAACGAACTGGCGGAGATTGCAAAGCAACTTTGACCCCTGCTACCAGAACTGATGACCCGGATCGCTGCGCAAGAAGATCAGCAGAACGTACTGCGCCAATCTCGTTGAGGAACTCTGCATAAAACTCGAGGAGATGATGGGAAACTTCCATCCCTAAATGCTTCACCTCGTTTCGAACTCGCTCGTGTGCATCGAGACCTCGCAGGCCACTAGAGAGAAGCTGCGGTGGGTCAAAACCTAAATTCAATTGTCCGCCAGATAATGAGCGCACAGGAGATCGAGTTAAATCACCAAGGTGCAAGAGAAGGTCCCGACGGTTGATAACACCATCTTCTACTTTATGAAGTTCATCAAAAGCACCGACAAGAATCAGCGCCTCGATAATCGGATAAGAGGCTCCTGCGCGGCGATAGAAATCTGACAAATCCAAATAAGGTTGGCCTTCAAGAATTGATTGAATCTCCTTTGCGCTAATACCGGATAAATCACTAAGTGAAATACGAATCGCATACCCTCGTCCATCAGGTAGAACCAGTGTGCGACCCGTTGATTTATTATCAATAAGGGCAACAGGAGTCCGTGCAGTTGAAGCATCTACTCGCTCTACACGGTATGTAGCGGCAGAACGGTTGACATCAACAGGTGCAATAGCGATGCCTAATTGACGAGCATCATCGAGAATTAAGCGTTTGGGGTACATGCCTGGATCATGCGTCAACACACCTGCAATAAATGCCGCAGGGTGGTGGGCTTTTAGCCACGCAGATTGATAAGTAGGGAGAGCAAAAGCGGCAGCATGGGCTTTACAGAATCCAAAAGATGCAAAGGCGCGCAGAACCTGCCAAATAGCATCAACTGTTGAAAGCTCATACCCGCGGGCAATTGCAGCTGGATAGAACCAATCACATACCTCTTGCTGGCTTTCACGCTCACCGAGTGCGCGCCGCTTTTCATCGCCTTCGGCAAGGCTTACGCCCGTCATGATTGAGATGATTGAAATAACCTGCTCGTGGAAGACGACAACGCCCTCCGTCTCACGCAGGGTTTCGTAGAGATCTGGATGGATTATTTGCGCATCGCTCCACCCATGGCGAGCAGAAAGAAATGGTGAAATCATGTCGCTCTTTACCGGCCCTGGTCGAAAGAGCGAGATATCAACAATTAGATCTGTAAATGTTTCGGGCGCTAACTTGCCAACTAGTTCGCGCTGTCCAGGGCTCTCGACCTGAAAGATGCCAAGGGTGCGAGTAGATGCAATCAAATCAAAGGTTGCTCTGTCATCTAGTGGCACCGCATCAATATCTACTGGTTCTTCTTCGGTGCGTTCAATTTCGGTGATGGCATAAGCAATACTCGATTGCATACGCACACCTAAAATATCTAATTTGAGCAGACCCACTGCTTCGACGCCATCTTTATCAAATTCAACCATCGGATACCCCCCTGCACTAATCTGCAAAGGAGCTCGATCAAGAAAACCGCCATCAGATAAGACAACAGCACAAGGATGCATAGAGAGGTGACGAGGTAAACCATCTAGGCGTTGCGCCAAAGAGATGGTCATCGCTACAAGTGGATTTGCAAGATTGATATGGCCTAGCTCGGGTAAATTGGTAAGAGCTTCTGAGATATTGCGTGCACGGATATGCGGCATAGATTTTGCCAAGAGATCAATCTCGGCATACGGCAGACCAAGGGCGGCACCAGTATCGCGAATTGCATGGCGGGCACGATAGGTATCGACCATAGAAACTGTTGCGCAGCGTGAAGTGTTGCCAGGTTTATCCCATTGCGAATCGCCATAACGTTTAAAAACCAAATCATAAATTTCTAGACGTCTGGCAGATTCGACATCGATATCAATATCAGGAAGAGCGCGGCGAAGTGGCGAACAGAAACGTTCCATAAGTAGGCCATGCTGCAAAGGATCGACCCCTGAAATCCCAAGAAGATGGCAGATTAAAGAACCAGCGCCACTTCCACGTGCTGCAACCCGAATACCTGCACCTCGCGCCATATCGGTAATGTCGGCAACGGTGAGAAAATAAGATTCGTAACCAAGAGTTGATACGGTAGCGAGTTCATCATCTAAACGTTGCTGGGCTTTGCTTATTGTTGCGCTATCGCTATATCTCCAGTTAAGCCCTGCAAGAGATCGCGAGCGAAGAAGTTCTTTCATCTCTTGGTGCGAGGAGGCTCCGACTACATGAGCCTCGGGAAGATGAATCCCGCCAAGACCGATATCGCGTGTAGGAGAAAGAATTGCGCGCTCTGCCCACTCTTGCGTCGTTGCTAATAATTCACGGCCCGTGCGCTCTCCTGCTGCGCGAGCAATCTCATCTGCTAAAGCAATCATGGTCGTAGTAGATTTGAAATAGCTCTCTGCATTTTTCCGCTCAATATGTCGCGGGTGCAATGGAACTAAAGCGCGAGCACAATCCAAAATATCGGCAACAGGTCCATCTTCGGGATCGCGCATTCGTACTGCGTTAGTGAGAACAGCAGGGATTGCGTTATCGCGAGCAAATATCAAGGAACGTGCAGCGTGATGAGTAGAGCGTGCTCCATCACCAGCCACAAGGTGCGAGACGCATTCGATAGCGCTATCTAAGAAAAACTCACGTATCTGAGCGAAACGCTCGAGAGCCAAATCTGGGCGTCGTTCGGTAATTGCATTACCTATAAGAGACTCCGGTCCATGCAGCGCCAAGAGATTGCTGCTGTACTCGCCGAAGCGTTGAAGAAATTCGAGGGTAAGCGTTGGGTTTTTGCGAGCGCTATCTTTTGAGTAAGTATTGAGCGATGTTAGTAATCGGCAGAGGCTGCGCCATCCTCCATCGCTGTGCGCTAAGAGAGTGATGCGTCCTGATTGTTCGGGTAGATCAATTGCAAGATCAACTCCGATTATTGGTGCGATGCCAAAATCAACGCAACTTTGAGCAAATAAAGTGGCACCTGCTAAACCATTGCGGTCGGTGAGTGCGAGCGCGGACATTTCATATTCGTGAGCACGTACAACCAGATCGTGCGGTTGTGTTGTTCCGTATTTAAATGAGTAAGCGCTATAAGTGCGCAGGTGCGTGAAGGAGTTCGTGAGAGTCATTAGAGTGAGGTGATCCGCCATTCGCCACTGGTTTCATCTCGCTCCAGTTGGAATGTGGTCAGTGACCCAATAGGTGCCGCCTCTACGCGCCATAGAGCCCGAGCTCGGTCATCGGGACGGAAGAGACCATCGCTCATGCGGTTCCACCATCCCCCAGATTCACACCACCTCGATAAAACGGCATGGATGCGAAAACGCTTGCCACGGTAGGTGAACTCCACCGGGGTCGCGCCATCGGCAATAACCTCGTGCCGCTCTGGGATCTGCTTTTCGAACATATGTTCGAAAAATAGCCCCTAGCGCCGACATAGGCAAGTGAGCCTGGCTGGACACGCCAAAGGCTCATATAGTTGAAACTTCAACCATTTACTTCTACTCTTCCACCTGTCCATCCCGCATAACAAGGAGTCCCATGAACGCAGTTCTAGTAATCGGGCGAGTTCTCTTCGCCATAATCTTCATCAACTCAGGCATCAACCACTTCCTCAAGCTCGAAGCTATGGCTGGCTACGCCACGTACAAGAAAGTTCCTGCAGCTAAAGCCTCTGTGCTTCTCTCAGGCTTGATGATTCTCGTTGGCGGAATTTATGTCGCCCTTGGAATCTACGCCGACCTTGGCGCACTTCTTATCGCAATCTTCTTAATTCCGACTGCGTTCTTGATGCACGCATTCTGGAAAGAAACTGATGCAACCGCAAAGATGAATGAGTCAATCGGATTCTTCAAAGATCTCTCACTTGCTGGCGCTGCACTGATGCTCTTCGCTCTTATCGGAGCGGGCGCAAATATCGGACCATCAATCACCTCTGCATTCTTTAACTTCTAAATCCGACTCTACACAGATGCCCGTTACGCGAAAGCGTGGCGGGCATCTGTCATGATCGGCTAATGGAAATCCTCGGAGCCCTCATCGCCGGTTCTTTCATCGGCGCAGTCCTTGGATTTATTGGGGCTGGTGGAGCAATGCTCTCGGTTCCGATTCTCACTTACCTCTTTAACTTCACTCCCCACCACGCATCTACCGCCGCTCTTGCAATTGTTTTTGCTGCAGCACTCGCTGGAACAATCCCCAAATTTAAGAAGGGTGATCTTCTCATCCGTGAAGCGGCAACAATCTGGTCATTAGGTCTATTAACAAACGTTGGTGGTTCGTGGATTTCTCACCGCCTCTCTGATGGCGCAATCATGACTGGCTTTGCCATTGTTCTGACTGCGGCAGGTTCGTCCATGCTGATTAAGCCCGTGAGCGGAAATGAAAAACGAATGTCGCCCATCATCTTGATCCTTGTTTCTTTAACAATTGGCTTGATGACTGGTCTCTTCGGGATTGGCGGCGGATTCCTTGCCATCCCCGTTTTAGTTCTGGCTTTTAAAACTCCACAAAATAAAGCTGCCGGAACTTCTCTATTGATCATCTCCATGAATTCGCTGACCGCCCTCTTAGCCCATTACCGCCAATGGCAAGAAGTTAATTGGTCAATTCCAGCGATCATGGCTCTATCAGCGGTAGCGGTTGCCAGCTTCGCATCCCACCATGCTCCAAAAGTTTCTGGAATAGCGCTACGCAGAGCTTTTGCTTATCTTCTCTTTTGCGTTGCAGCCTTTACCTTGATTCAAACCTACTTAGCCTGAGGTAGTTTTCTCTTATGTCTGTTGACCATCCAGCCGTGGCTCGAGTATCAGCCGCTCTTGCAAGCGCGGGAATAAACCTTTCGATCACTCACCTTTCAGATTCTGCACGCACTGCAGCTGAAGCCGCCGAAGCTCTTGGCATCGAAGTAGGTCAAGTGGCCTCTTCAATCGTTTTCAAACTCCCAGGCGGTGCACCACTGCTTGTCATCACAAGCGGCCGCCATAAAGTTGATACAGCCCTTGTTGCGCAGAATCTCGGAGTCGAAAAACTTCATCGCGCTGATGCAGATTTTGTTCGCGAACATTCCGGTTTCGCTATCGGGGGCGTGAGCCCACTGGGGTGGATTTCTAAGCCAGAAATTATCCTCATTGATGAAGCGTTAAACGATTACGACGTGGTTTGGGCTGCTGCTGGACATCCCCATGCGGTCTACCCGACATCATTTGCTGAGTTAATCCGATGCACTGGCGCTAAGCCGATGGTCGTTGGTGAATGAAAATTAACCATCGATGATTCTTAAATCCACGGTATATCCAGGAAAAGTTCACGGCCAAGTTCTTTTGCTGATTCATGGGATGGGCTCGGCTTCCACCGCTTGGAAGCCAATCCTCAACCAGTTAAGTGAACTGACAACGGTTGTGACCATTGATTTACCTGGGCACGGTGAAACTCCGATGAGTAAAGAACAACTAATGGATCCCCAATCTTTAGCCCGCGCCGTATTCGCAACTATGTCCTCACATGGTTACGAACGCTTTCATGTAGTGGGCAATTCTCTCGGTGGATGGATTGCGCTCGAAATGGCAGCCATCAAACCTGAAGCGATAGCTTCTGTCATTGGTTTAGCGCCTGCCGGTTTATGGCTGAAACCATTTAACGCGCGATATCCGGGGACTGCCGTTGCGCGATTGATGGCAAGTAGCGTGAAAGTGATTTCGCCAATGTTGCTGCACTTTGAGTGGGCGCGAAAAATTGGGTTTGAAAGCGTTAGTCCACTGTGGCGCAATCTCTCCTATGAAACTTGTTTGGATGCCACTCGAGCCATGGCAACTTCTGCTGGTTACTATCCAGCGTGGGATGCAATGTTGAAGAAACGATTTACTGGGCAAATACCAAATTCAGTTCCATTAGCAGTAATTTTTGGAGTCGAAGATAGAACTCTTCCTGCGGCAACTTGCCAAGAGCGCTCTCTTGTACCGCCCCATACTCAGTGGATTATTCTTAACGATTGCGGGCATGCACCGATGTGGGATCACCCCACACTTATCGTTAACGAGATTATAAAAACCGCTGGTCTTTCCTAATGGTCACAGTTATCTATTTTTGGCGAATTCCTAGTAGAAGATTTCTATTTGCTCTGTGGAGAATGGCGCGGGATCCACGAATTATTCGCGCATTTCCTGGAATACATTTTGCAAAAGTATTGGGGTGCGGCAAAGGAGAAACTTTTACTCCCCTAGATGCAGACCTGCATCGCTGGGGCGTTCTCTTCACCATTGATGGCGCCTCTCTCGAAAATTTCGATAACTCAAAGATTGTTAGAGGCTGGCGTGAAAGATCCACACATGAATTTCGTATCCTGCTCGACCCCATTTCATCGCATGGCCAATGGTCAAAACAAGAACCTTTCAATTCATCTGTGAGGCCTAGCCAAAATGGCCAAGTTGTTGCTATCACAAGGGCGAGAATCGCTTGGAAACAAAATATTAAATTTTGGAAAGCAGTACCTACTGTCACTAAGAGCTTGCACAATTCGCCGGGCCTCATAGCAGCAATTGGAATTGGGGAAGCTCCTATCGGATTACAAGGAACGTTCTCACTCTGGGAATCAGCAGATGCGCTACGCGATTTTGCCTACAAAGGCGCTGCGCACCGCGAAGCCATCGAGGCAACTGCACGCAACAATTGGTATTCGGAAGAACTTTTTGCCCGCTTTGCAGTTCGTGATGTACGAGGTTCACTCTAAAGTAGGGCAGACTTACCACCGTGTCGATGCGCCAATATAACCCTCGTCGAAATCGACGAGGTGGAATTTCTCCAAAGGCCAAGACTTTCTTATCATTTCTCTTAGCAGTAGCTATTGCTTTACAGATTTCTTACCCATTGATTAGCGGGGAACCTCTTCGCCTTGCCACAATCGCCACTGTCTATTTTGGCGCCGCTGCGATGTCCTTGCATGCACTCTTTGCTTACGGGGCTCGTTATGCCTTCCCGTACCTTGCAATCACGCTCTTCTTTGGTTTATTCATAGAACAACTTGGACTTAAAACCGGTTGGCCCTTTGGCAATTATTCCTACGACGGAACTCTCGGATTCCAAATCTACGGAGTACCACTCGTCGTTCCTTTTGCATGGGCGATGATGGCTCATCCGGTTTTGATTGTTGCGCGAAGAGTGACAAAGCACTGGGTCTTTCTTTATGGCGGAATCGCGATGATGGCTTGGGATCTCTTTCTTGATCCTCAGATGGTCGCTGCAGGTCGTTGGAGTTGGGTATTCACTGGTAGCCATGTCCCTTTCGAAAAAGAAATCCCTGTCTCTAATGCTTTCGGTTGGCTTCTCGCCGGAATGGGCCTTACTGCGCTGCTGCACATTTCCCTTCCACGCAAGCGACGCAAAGAGAGTGCGAACTTTTCTGCCGTAGATATTTTCCTTGGTTGGACTTTATTTTCTGGAGTTATAGGAAATCTTTTCTTTTTCGATCGCCCCGGTGTCGCCCTCTTTGGAGGCTTAATACTCGGAACTACTCTGGCGCCCTACTTTTTCTCCCGTTGGCTCGGGCGACCTTAAGGTCTGATTGTGGGCTACTTGCTCGTACTGTTCATACCTCTGACACTTCTGATCAATACTGTTTTTAATGCGCTGCTTTTACGTCGCCCACTCGACATCCCTCAGAAATTCAACGGTTCAGTCGATGTGCTTATTCCACTTCGAAATGAAGAGGAAAATCTCATTGGCCTACTTGAATCCCTGCGTTCACAAGTAGGAATAGAAAGAATTCATTTCTATCTTCTAGATGACAATTCCACTGATAACACATATTCAAACTTGCTTGCGCACATTGATGAAGACTCTCGATTCACCGCACTGCGCGGCAAAGAACTTCCTTCCCAATGGCTCGGTAAACCTTTCGCCCTTCATCAGCTAATTGGGCAAAGTGATGCAGAGACAATCGTCCTCATCGATGCCGATGTTCGGTTAGCTCCCCACGCCATTGCAAATTCTGCGGTGAAAATGGGCCAACACAATCTGGATTTCGTTTCAATTTATCCACGTCAGATTGCACTCACTTTCGCAGAGCGCTTGATTCAACCACTCTTGCAATGGTCCTGGATGTCGACGGTCCTACTACGTATTGCTGAAAGATCTTCAAATCCGAAATTAGCTGTCGCGAATGGACAATTTCTCATCTGTACATCCCACGCTCTCAAAAAAATTGGTGGCTTCGAACAGAACAAGCGAGCAATCCTTGATGACATCTTTCTGGCTCGAACTCTATTGCGACAAGGATTTCATGGGAGTGTTTTTGATGGATCACGAATTGCTCGTTGTCGAATGTATTCTTCCTGGAAACAAGTTCGCGATGGATATACAAAGTCTCTCTGGAGTGGGTTTGGTTCGATTGCTGGATCTTTCGTTGCAATCGCATTTCTCTTCTCCTCTAGCGTGCTCCCATTCCTTATGATTATTCTCGGATTTACGTGGGCATGGATTGGCTATGTAGCGATCGTGCTCACGCGCGTAATCTCTGCACTTTCAACGCAAGGGCGCGTTCGAGATAGCCTTCTTCATCCGATCTCCGCCCTCGCCTTGATTTATCTCATTGTTCGCTCTTGGGCACAACGAGGACGCGTGCAATGGAAGGGCAGAACTCTATGAGCCGCGTAATAGTTATTGGTGCGGGAATTGGCGGAATGGCTACTGCCGCGCGTCTAGCCAAAGCAGGTCACGAAGTTATCGTTTACGAAAGTTCTGACCGAGTTGGCGGCAAATGCAGAACCGAATGGATTGGTCGATATGCCTTCGATACCGGACCTTCGCTTCTTACCTTACCTGCCGTTTTCCGCGATCTCTTCTTAAAGACGGGCGCTCCCCTTGAAAAAGAGCTCACCCTTGAACCAGTGGACCCATCTTTTGATTATCGGTTTACCGATGGCAAGAGCGTTAAATTTGCAAATCTCTCACGCTATGAAACATTACGATCAATTTCCCAATCACTCGGAGATGAAGAATCTAAAGAATGGAACTCTCTGCTCTTGCGCGCAGAGAAGATGTGGGATGTTTCGCGTGAACCTTTCATCGAATCAGAACTCCGCTCACCTATGTCGCTTCTCAAGCGACCTACACTTCTGCGAGATTTAAAAATAATCGCCCCATGGCGATCGCTCAGGTCTCTCATCCAAAAATCCACTAGAGATTTTCATATTCAATATATTCTCGATCGATATGCAACCTATAGCGGATCGGATCCAAGAAAGGCTCCCGCAGTCCTGCTCTCTATCGCTTTTGTTGAGGAAGCATTTGGTGCATGGCATATTGCCGGTGGAATCGGAAAGTTGTCAGAAGCAATTCATTCTCGTGCCCTCAAACTGGGAGTAGTCTTTCATCTCGATACTCGCGTAGAGACGATTGCCAATGACGGCAAGAAGGTAACAGGAGTGCACCTCGCCTCCGGAGAATTCATCGCTTCAGAGATTGTCATAGCAAATGCTGACGCTTCTACGGTTTATAACTCGATGCTCTCAAAAGATCTGCCTGCTATAAAGAGGCAGAGAAAAGCCCTATCGCGTTCGCAAAGTTCGGTGGCAGGGTTTTCGTTATTTCTTGGGCTCCGTCCCGAGGAAGGCTCGACCAAACTTTCGCATCACACGGTTCTATTCCCGGAGAATTATGAAGCCGAGTTTGATGCAATTTTCACAAATAATCTGCCGGTGGACGAACCGACCATCTATATCTGCGCACCACAAGATGCGTTAATGGTTAAGGATGAAGGGCACGAATCTTGGTCAGTACTGGTCAACGCGCCGCGACACAGCACAACAGGAGACGGTTTTGATTGGTCAGGTAGGTCATTCAATGAAGATTACGCGGCAAAGATAATCTCGCAAATTGAAGCTCGAGGAATTCCCATCCGAAATCGACTTGAAGTATTGGAAATTCGCACTCCCCTTGATTTGCAAAACGCTGTTTCGGCACCAGGTGGCTCTATCTACGGAACATCTAGCAATGGAGCGCGCTCTGCATTCTTACGAGCCAAAAATACTTCGACACTTGTTGGTCTGTTCTGCGTGGGAGGATCCGCTCACCCCGGCGGGGGTCTACCGCTCGTGGGAATTAGTGCGGAGATTGTTGCGAATGCAGTCTCTGGTAAGCAAAACGCAAGACGAGGAAAAAACTAAATCCTTGCAAGACAGTTAAAGCAATTGCGAAAGTTGTAGCCCACGTTATCGGAGCCAGGAGTGCGCAAAAAAGAAAACTAGCGCGCACTGGACGTTCTGCAGGAGTAACGACTCCGACTTCCTTAACGCCAGCGCCAACAACTCTGGCACGTGCATATTCTTGAAAAGAAGCCAGAGCCACAAGTGCTAAAACCCAGGCAACGGGAACTCCAAGGCGATAAAGAGCAACTGCCCAAAAGAATTCAGAGATGCGATCGGCGATCCCATCCCAGATTGCCCCTTTTCGGCTGGTGATTTCTTGATAAATAGCAAGGCTTCCGTCGATTCCATCAAAGAACAAAGAGAGAGCAAGAAATAGAGCGGCGTAAGAATGCGGCGAACTCCATGCTGCTGCAATTGCACAAGCGATTCCTGAGGAGGTGAGTAGGTTCGGCGTGATCCGCAGCGCAGAACAGGTTCGCGCCGCGCGATAGGAGATAGAGAGCCATCCGCCAACAATCCCTGAAGTTGACGCGCCGCCATGCAATAAGCCCCATTGTGATTTAAAATCAAGAAAGTTCATCGGGTGATACCTAAGTTGGTGTAAATTTCGCGTGTCGCAGTAGATGAGTTCATAGTATAAAAATGTAATCCCGGCGCTCCTGCTGCTAAAAGCTCTTGGCAGGACTTTGTCGCAATCTCGATTCCTGCTTTACGTACGCCATCAGGATCGTTTTCAAGTGGAGCAAATATTTGCAAAATCTCTGCCGGTATTGGCGTCCCATTCAAATCTGACATCCGGACAAGTTGTTTGAAATTTGTAATCGGTAGAATTCCAGGAATGATAGGAAGGGATGAACCCGCTTCCGCAAGTCGATTTACCATCGAACTCCATTTTTCAACTCCAAAGAAGAATTGGGTAATCGCAAAGCTCGCACCTCGATCTTCTTTTCTGAGAAGAGTCGAAATATCTTTGTCGAAATTACCTCCCGATGCAGGATGTCCATCCGGAAATGCCGCAACACCAATTGTGAAATCTCCAAACTCAGCTGCCAAGCTCACAAGTTCGTCGGCATGAGTGAAGCCATCAGGCGTCGAAACCCATGGCGCACTTGGCCCGCCTTGTGGATCTCCACGCAGGGCGAGAATTGATTTGATACCTGCATCTCGATATCTATTAAGAACATCGAGGATTTCACCTTTACTAGACCCTACGCATGTGAGGTGTGCAACGGTCGGAATTTTGGTTCGAGAAGTTATTTCAGAGGTAATAGCGATGGTTCGGTCTCTGGAAGAACCACCGGCGCCATAGGTAACTGAGATGTAGTCAGGGGCCGTGGAGGTTAGGCCCTCCATCGCCTGCCATAAGCGAGCTTCGCCCTGTGCATCCTTGGGAGGGAAGAACTCAAAGGAGAATGTAGATCTCATCTTGCCCTTCCTTTCGCTCACCTAGGAGAGTGAGGGTACCGTTATCACGTGACCCACCCACCGCAGCGCGCCTTAGCCGATATCCGAATTCGCGTACAACGCGACCTCACCGATTATCTGGCACTGCAAACTCACTACCTAGGCGAAATTGGCAGCGAGCTCGTTCCGGTAGCTGAAGCGATGAACTCTTTTCTTCTCGATGGCGGAAAACGATTGCGACCTCTCTTTGCCTATTGCGGATACCTCGCCGCTGGCGGAGTCGAGAGTGAAGCGGTAATTAAAGCCGTATCTAGTTTAGAACTCCTTCAGGCTTGTGCTCTTATTCATGATGATTTGATGGATGGATCAGATACGCGACGGAACAAACCTTCTATTCATCGCCACTTTGAAGCGATGCACAACGATGAAGATCTCACCGGCTCGCCCACCTCATATGGATCTTCAGCCGCAATTTTGTTAGGCGACTTAGCTCTTGTGTGGTCGGACCAGATGTTTCACACCAGCGGGATTTCATCTCAAGCATTGTTGCGTTCGTTAGCGATACATGACGAGATGCGCATTGAATTAATGGCCGGTCAATTTTTGGACATTCATGAACAAGCACTTGGTTCGTCAAGCGTTGCTCGCTCATTAAAAATTGCACGATATAAATCTGGTAAATATACAATCGAACGTCCGCTTCACTTTGGAGCAAGCCTTGCAATTGAGAGCCCGCAGAAGCTCACGGCCTTCATGGATATCTACTCAGAATTTGGATTACCACTTGGAGAAGCATTTCAACTGCGCGATGACTTACTCGGTGTTTTTGGCGATCCCTCGACAACTGGAAAGCCAGCCGGTGATGACCTGCGCGAAGGAAAGCGCACTGTCCTCATGGCCATGACTCACGACCGCGCGAGCCAAGCTCAAGAAAGCGCGCTCGCCAAGTACTTTGGTGACCCAGATTTAACAAATGAGGGCGTCGAAATTCTTCAAACAATCATCACCGAAACTGGTGCACGCGAACATATGGAAGAACTGATTGAAAAACTAACTCTCACCGCGCTAGATGCGCTCAACCGTGATGAAATTGAGCCCTCAGCGCATGCTCTTCTCAATGAGCTTGCCGCGATTGCGATACGTAGGAGCGTTTAATGCCGGCAAGAGTAAAAGGTCCGACCGATCATGTTCTCATTGTTGGCGCAGGGCTAGCAGGATTAAGCACCGCACTGCGCTTAGCAGGTGCGGGTCGCAAAGTTACGATCCTAGAACGCGAAGCAGTTCCAGGTGGGCGAAACGGACTGTTACAAAAAGAGGGTTACTCATTTGATACGGGGCCCACAGTTCTGACCATGCCGAGCCTTATCGATGATGCATTTAATTGTGTCGGTGAGAAATTGGAAGACTGGCTGGAACTCAAAGCAGTTTCACCTTTATACCGAGCATTTTATGCTGACGGTTCTCAGTTAGATGTTCATGCCAATACCGATGAGATGGAAGCTGAGATTGCGCGAAACGTTAATGCGCAAGATGCAGCGGGTTACCGCCGCTACGTAGATTTCGTCACCAAACTCTATAAATACGAAATGAATGATTTTATAGATCGCAACATTGACTCGCCATTGAATTTGTTAACTCCAAACCTCGCTCGACTTGCCGCCCTTGGCGGATTCAGAAAGCTTGCGCCTAAAGTCAACCAATACTTAAAAGACCCTAGGCTTCAGAAGGTCTACTCATTCCAAGCAATGTATGCAGGGGTCAGTCCGCAACAAGCGTTGGCAATATATGCAGTCATTGCATATATGGATTCAGTAAACGGAGTTTTCTTTCCTAAGGGCGGGATGCATGCAGTCCCAAGGGCGCTAGCCGCTGCTGCACAAAAACATGGCGTGGATATTCGATATAACACCAACGTCGCCAAAATTGAATATAACAATGGTCGGGCACGCGCAGCTATCACCGATCAGGGAGAGCGAATCGAATGCGACGTTTTGGTACTCAACCCTGATTTGCCTGTCGCCTGGAGAGATTTGCTTGGCAAAACTCCGCTTTCAGTTAAACGACTTAAATATTCACCCTCATGCGTAACGATGTTGATTGGATCAAATAAGAGTTACTCACATTTAGCCCATCACAATATTCATTTTGGTGAATCCTGGAATGGCGTTTTCGATGAGTTAATAAATCAAAAAGTCCTCATGTCTGATCCGAGCGTTCTCGTCACAGTTCCATCGCTTGACGACCCAGAATTAGCGCCGCCTGGAAAGAGCTCTTACTACGTGCTATTCCCCACTCCAAACCTTGATGCCGATATCGATTGGCGGACACAAGCAGGCCCATATCGCGACAAGATGATTAAGACTCTTGAAGAGCGTGGTTACACATACTTCGGTGACTCAATTGAAGTGGAATCGATGACTACTCCCCTGGATTGGCAAGCACAAGGCATGGAACGTGGCGCTCCATTTGCCAGTGCGCATACCTTCTTTCAAACCGGGCCTTTCAGACCGCGCAATCTTGCAAGGGGTTTCGAAAATGTAGTTTTTACCGGCTCTGGAACTCAACCCGGAGTTGGTGTGCCCATGGTCCTAATTTCTGGACGCTTGGCCGCAGAACGAATCGTTGGCCCGGTTAAATAGATGAATGATTTAGCAGCCTCTTATCAAGAGTGCAAGAGACTCAATCGTAAACACGGAAAAACTTATTACCTTGCAACGCTTCTACTGCCAAAGAATAAGCGGCCCTATGTGCACGCACTCTATGGATTCGCGCGTTATGCCGATGAAATTGTTGACGATCTGAGCTCACAACTAACTACCCAAGAGAAAGCTGACTACCTGCGGAACTGGGGGAATTCAATTCTTGAAAGTTTGCGTAGCGGCAAAAGCGAAGACCATGTGGGTCGAGCGTTAATCGACACAGTTAACCGCTTCAAAATCCCCCACGAATACTTTGCCGCATTCTTGCGTTCCATGGAGATGGATCTGACCGTTCAAAGTTATGAAACCTACGAAGATCTCATGGAATATGTCTATGGGTCAGCAGCCGTTATTGGCCTAGAGATGGTTCCAGTGCTTGGTCCTTTATCTGATGGGGCGCTAGAAAGTGCCAAGAAATTAGGTATCGCTTTTCAACTTGCAAACTTTATTCGCGATATCGGAGAAGACCTGGACCGCGGGCGCATCTATTTACCTATGCAAGAGTTGCAGGCTCATGGCGTAGATAAAGCGATGCTCGAACGTAAAATTCTCACACCACAAATTATTAGCGCACTTAAAGAGCAAATTGCTCGAGTTCGGGAATTACAAAAAGAAGCAACTCCTGGCATTTCTTTATTGGCTCCCGAGAGTCGTCCATGTATTGAAGCGGCCAGTGAACTTTATTGTGGAATTGTCGAAGAAGTAGAGAAAATTGGTTACGATATTTTTAATAACAGGGCCAAGACCTCTCAGTGGAGAAGAATCAAAGTTGCTCTTCCGGCTTATATTCGAGCGGTTGCAGCTCGTTAACGTCTGCCGTGATAAATCCACATCGATAGCACGCTAAGAATTAGGGCAAACCCAAAGAGAAGATCTTCAACGGGTGCCGATGCAATGCGCAGACCAAGAATCGCATCTGGGCTATACATCACAATTTCTCGCGAAGTGAGCCACCAATTAGTGAGTAGTTGAAAGGGAAGGATTATTGCGTAGGAAGTCCAAAATCCACGGCGCTTAAGTAAGCCAACTTTGAGAATATATAGATCACAAATAGTCGCCATAAGCACTGCAAAGAGTGAGATGAAGGTATACATCATCTTTCATCCCCCATCGTCCAATGCTTTTTGACCTTTCGGACAGCTTCAATTGTCATAATCGCCGCAAGTGGAACGATGATAAAGAAGAGATATTCCTCAAGTGGAATATTGCCAGGACCGTAGATACCGAGAATTTGTTTACCATCAAATCGCCAATGCCCCTGCCTAATCGCATAGGCATCCCAAACTAAGAAAATTAGCGCCGCCGGAGCAATACTCAACAGCGCCCGCTTTGCTCTCCTAAGTACTCTAACTTTTAAGAAAATTTCTAGCCAGAAAGATCCGATAACGGTGAATGCCAGCATCGCAACGTAACCGAACTTGCTCATGCGCATATTGTCTCGGATTTCTTGCTAGAGTAACAAATACGGGAGCCGACACGGCTGAGAGGGTCTGAAATTCAGACCGACCGTTTGACCATCTCCGGTAATGCGGGATTGGAAGGACTGTAAATGTTCACTCTTGCGACAATTTGGGGATACCAACTTTCATTTCTTGAATTCTGTGCCGCTCTCACTTCATTTATAGGAGTTGGTTACGGAATTACTGCAAAACGCATCACATGGCCTTGGTGGATAATTAGCAGCGCGTTGTACGGAATCTTTTTTTATCAAGTAGATCTCATTGCCAGCGCCGCACTTCAATTAATCTTTATCGCAGCAGCAGTCTGGGGGTGGTTTGGATGGGCTCCGACAGGCGCGATCCCTGGAAAACTTTCTCGCAGGGCCATCGCATACTCCACTGTTGCATTACTGATTTCCTGGATTCTCTTGGCACCGGCTCTGCATAAAATTGGCGCTACTGCCACTTGGTCTGACTCCTTTATCTTTCTCGGGAGTTTCTTGGCGCAAATCCTCATGGTTTATGAGAAATATGAGAATTGGCCGATGTGGTTCGTTGTCGATGCAGTTGCAACAATTGAGTATTTCTACCTAGGTTATTGGTTTACCGGAGCCCTCTACATTGCATTCACTCTTATGGCGATTATCGGTTGGCGACGTTGGCTCATGAAAGTCTCACGGGCATGAATCTCGTTTCTGCATTAGAAGATCTCCTCACCCAATCACCGCCTCATGGCTCCACTCGCGTCATTGCAATTGATGGGCGAGCTGGCGCAGGGAAGACTACTTTGGCACACGAACTTTTCTTGGGTTTAAGCAGCAATCGCCTCATCACGGTAATTCATCTCGATGAAATCTATGATGGGTGGTCGAACGCCTTGGGAGTTCACCTCACCGAGACCCTGTCACGTATCTTCGAAAGCCTTGCGCGCGAAGAGAGTTTTTTGCTGCCCGTCTATAACTGGGCCACTTCTTCATTTGATTCTGAACGCGAAATCTCTCCATGCGACCTTCTTATTCTTGAAGGGGTGGGTAGCTCCCAAGCCGTCGTTCGCGAATTCGCTCTAGCGACAATATGGCTTGATATCGACCCTGCTCTTGGCCTACAACGTGTTCTAGAACGTGATGGTTCTGGAATCTCGGAAAAAATGGTGCATTGGCAGAGGGATGAAGAAGAACTATTCATCCGCGACCGAACGCGCGAAAATGCATTGTTCGTCCTTTCCACAATCGGATAACTGCGCGCCTTCACGGCTAATACCAGCGCTATTGCCTATGATTTTGGTGTGTCCGATCTTTCTGGTGAAATCATCGATGGACGCTATGAATTAATTAAGCAAATAGCTACAGGCGGAATGGCCACGATTTATGAGGGGTTTGATACTCGCCTCGATCGCAAAGTTGCCGTGAAGATCATGCACCCTCACTTAGCAAATGATGAAGCCTTCGTATCTCGTTTCATCCGAGAAGCCAAAGCCTCGGCCGCGCTCTCCCATCCCAATATAGTTTCTGTTCAAGATCAAGGATGGAATCAAAGTGGAGTCCCCGCCGTTTTCTTGGTCATGGAATATGTTGAGGGTCATACCTTGCGAGATTATATTTTCGAAAAGGGAGCGCTTGCTCCACTCGAGGCCATCAAGTATTTAACTCCAGTTCTTAGCGCACTTGCTGCTGCCCACAGAATTGGAATTGTTCACCGAGATATGAAACCTGAAAATATATTAATTTCTCACAATGGTCGAGTGAAGATTGCAGATTTTGGTTTAGCTCATGGTGAAATGATCGGCTCTACACTTACCGCCGAATCAAGCGTCATCCTCGGGAGCGTTTCTTATCTCTCTCCGGAGCAAGTCCAACGTGGCATTGCGGATGCGCGCAGTGATGTCTATGCCGTGGGGATACTTGCCTTTGAACTTCTTACCGGAGAAAAGCCTTTCCAAGGCGAAACACCCATAGAAATTGCTTACAAGCATGTCAACGAAAAAGTTCCTGCCCCGTCAACCCTCAATCCGGCAGTCTCCCCCGAATTTGATGCTTTAATCCTGAGCGCTACTAGCGGTAATCCAGATGAGCGCCCGCGCGATGCTGGGGCATTCCTGGAATCTCTCCATCGGGTGGCGCTTTTGTTGGACCCAAAACGAGTACAGATGAGCTTAGAACTTGATCTTCCGCCAGCACCTGTGCGAGATAAATCTCGCAAATCTCCCCGAGTTGCGCAGTCGAATAACCCTGCCGAACCTGAGACAGTGTCTCCTATGGCCACCGAGAGCAAAGCTTCCAAGAGCAAAAAACAAGTCACGAGTGCGCGCGTGAAGAGAAATCGCAAAATCGCACTTGCGCTCATAGTTGCCCTCACTGCCGGAATATGGTTTCTCGTTGTCGGACCTGGCGCAAAAGTTGTTGTTCCATCTATTGCTGGAATGACCATCAATCAAGCAAAGAAAACTCTTAAGCCTCTCGGCTTATCTCTCGAGATTAACGAAGAAACCTTTAGCGAAGATATCCCTAAGGGCAAGATTATTTCCTCGAAGCCCGGTGGTGGTGGCCGAGTCGGCGAAGGAGGAGTTGTCGGAGTCACTCTCTCTAAGGGTGCCGAACGTTATGAAGTTCCAGTCCTCAAAGGTTTAACCCTAGAAGCGGCAACTGCCCTCATCACATCGCAACCTCTCACAATGGGAACCGTTGTTGAAGAATATAAAGCAGGGCTGGTCGCTGGACTCGTAATTAGCTCTACACCTAAAGCTGGAACAAAGTTAGAACGTGATGCTCTTATCAACCTTGTTGTGAGCAAAGCTGCCGAGCAGGTGGCGCTTACTTCCTACGTCGGTTTAAGTGGAGAGCAAGCGCTCAACGAATTAACCGATGCAGGCTTTGATGTGGCTTCGGAATATGCATTTAGCGACATCGTTCCTGTGACTGCGGTGATTTCACAAACTCCGACAACGCCAACAGCCGATAAAGGTTCAAAGATTACTATCGTGATATCGCAAGGTTCCGAATGGGTTTCTGTGCCAAATGTTTACTCGCTCAGTCTCACTGATGCGCAGAATATGCTCGTGGACTTGGATTTCGTAGTTGAGATCACAGGCAAAGGCGGGAAAGTGAAGAATATTTCCCCTGCCAATGGAACTAAAGTTAAACGTGGCAGTACGGTCACCATCACAGTAGGGTAAGCGGATGTCCGCGACCCGACCCCGCATTGGGGCACACGTTCCCACCACTGGTGGAATGGCGAAACGATCAATTGCTTACGCCAAAGAAATCAAAGCAGAAGCGATCCAAGTATTTGCCTCTAACCCTCGCGGATGGGCGATGCCAGAAGCCAATGTTGACGCAGATGAAGCATTTCGTTCATTAGCGGCAGATCTAGATATCGCAACTTATGTACATGCGCCATTTTTGATTAACTTAGGTTCGCCAACAGTTGGTACTTACGAAAATTCTTTAGCGTCCACGGCATATTCACTTAAGCGGGGCAAAGAAATAGGCGCCTTAGGCGTAGTAATACATACGGGTTCGGCAGTGGATGTGAATCATGTGGCTAATGCATGGAAACAAATTCACGAAGGAATGATGCCCATTCTCAATGCGCTGAGCGATGATTCTCCCACTTTGCTTCTTGAACCAACCGCTGGCCAAGGTCAATCCCTCGTCAAGCGCTTGGAAGATCTCACCAATTATCTCGAAGCCCTCGAATATCATCCAAAGGTCGGTATCTGTCTCGACACCTGCCATGTCTTTGCCGCTGGCCATGACATTGCCACTAAGGGCGGAATGACGCAAACCCTTGATCTCCTAGTTTCAATCGCAGGAGCCGAACGAATTCAATTGATCCACGCCAATGATTCGATGGATGTTTGTGGTGCGCTCAAAGATCGCCATCAAAGTATCGGTGATGGAAAAATAGGAGTGGATCCCTTCAAAGAACTTCTTGCCCATCCATCTATAGTTAACGCCCCATTGATTTTGGAAACACCGGGGCAAGAACCTGAACACGGCAAAGAAGTTGCGCTACTCAAGAAATTGCGCGGATGAGTCGCAAACTTCGAATGGCTCCATTCGCCCTACTCGCAGTTTCTGCTATGTGGGGCTCTACTTTTTTCTTAATGAAAGATGCGATTAAACGACAGGACGTAAACAGCTTTCTCTTTACGCGATTTGCACTAGCGGTCTTAGCGATGATTCTTCTTCGCCCGCAAGTCGTGAAACATTTCTCCAAAGACTTACTTTTTAAAGGTTTTGCTGCTGGTTGTTTTCTTGGCTCGGGATATATCCTTCAAACTTTGGGCCTAGAACTCACTACTGCAGCAGTTACAGGCTTCGTAACTGGGCTCTATGTTGTTGCCACTCCACTCATTGCAGCAGTCATATTGCGTCAGAAAATCGAAAAGAAAACGTGGATCTACGTAACTCTTGCAACGATTGGGCTCGGACTCCTCTCGCTCCACGGGTGGTCGGTGGGGCGCGGGGAAATCCTCGTCTTAGGAAGCGCAATAGCTTTTGCCGCTCACATCATTGCTTTAGGTCAATGGAGTAAAGGTCGCGATGCCTACGCACTTACCATCGTCCAGTTAGCAACCTGTGCGCTTATGGCCGGAGCCGGAACTTTTGCCAAGGGATATCAATCTCCGCCCGATACTGGAGTTTGGGCCGTTGTCATCTTTACCGCCCTATTTGCCACAGCAATCGCATTTATTGTTCAAACATGGTCGCAAGCACATATGAGTCCCACCAAGGTCGCTGTCATCTTGACCATGGAAGTTGTCTTCGCGGCGCTCTTTGCTGTGGTTTTCGGACATGAAGTTCTGACTCCGCAAATTGCAGTCGGCGGAGTACTGGTGATCACCGCAATGTACCTAATTGTTCTAGAAGAAGCGTGAGATACTAACGCCATGCGCGTAGACCTTCGATCTGACACCGTCACTAAACCTTCACTAGCTATGCGTGAAGTAATGTCACAAGCACCTGTTGGGGATGACGTTTACGGTGAAGATCCCACTGTCAATTCACTCGAAGAACGCGTCGCCGAACTCTTTGGGAAAGAAGCAGGTCTATTCGCACCTACGGGATCACTTGCCAATCAACTTGCGATTCGAATGTTGGTTGCCCCCGGCGAAGAATTATTAGCCGAAACTAATTCGCATATCGTTCGCGCTGAACTTGGAGCCGCCGCTGTTTTTAGTGGAATTACCACGCGCACCTGGCCAGCAGATCGTGGATTACTTCGCGCGGCAGATGCTCTAGAGATAGCCCGACCAAATTCTGGACCATACTTAGTTTCAACGACTGCTATTGCAGTGGAAAATACTCATAATTTCGGTGGCGGAACCATTCAACCTTTAGAAGAAATGATTGCCTTGCACAAGGGCGCCAAAGAAATGGGCCTCTCCCTCCACCTTGATGGAGCACGAATCTGGAACGCCCACGTAGCAACAGGAATTGCTTTGCGCGACTATGGAAAGTATTTCGACACCATAAGTGTCTGCCTTTCAAAAGGGTTAGGTGCTCCCGTCGGATCAATAATGCTTTCTACGCGCGAAAATGTTACTAAGGCGCGTGGCTGGAGAAAACGCTACGGGGCAGGCATGCGCCAAATCGGAATAATTGCTGCCGCTGGCCACTATGCGTTAGATACAAACCTTTCGCTTTTGCATCATGACCATCGCCGTGCGAAATACTTAGCGGAGAAAATTGCAGAAATTGCACCTGCAACCATCAATCCTGATCACGTAGAAACGAATATCGTCGGTCTAGATCTTTCAACTTTACCAATTTCGGCTGCAGAACTTGCTCAAATGGCCAAAGATGAGGGAGTGCTCATAAGCGCACTCGGGCCAAAATATGCGCGACTTGTTACCCACTTAGATATTGATGATGCCGCGATGGAATTTGCAGGGAACGTGCTTTCGCAGGCGTTAAATCGCGCCCTCATGTCGAAGTAACCATTCTTTCGCGTTCAAACCATAAGCATAATTTCCTAACGCGCCGCCTGTCTTCACTATTCGATGGCATGGCACAACAATGACAATTGCATTCTTGGCACATGCACTTCCGGCTGCTCGCACCGCACTTGCAGAACCTGCCCTCACCGCTAAATCAGTGTAAGAGAGAACTTTCCCTGGTTTTATTTTGCGCATAGCTTTCCAGGCGCTTTGCGAGAAAGTTGGACCGGCTTGTCGCACAGCAATAGCGTTGATTGCATTCAAATCGCCATCAAAATAGTCATTGAGCAATTCCGAAATGATAGGCACTCTTTTAACTCTCACCGCTTCATCAGCAATCGCGCTTTCGTTAAAACTAGCACTCACTAAAATATGCTCATCCGCAACTAAGTGCAGGGTGCCTATGGGAGTTTTGAACGAGGTAGTTAACAAAGCCACGAAAGAATATTAACGATCGCGAAGCATTTCGGCGACTAGAAAAGCAAGTTCAAGAGACTGCGAGTGATTCAACCGAGGATCGCATGCGCTCTCATACTTGGTCGCCAAATCTTCGTGCGAGATCTTCTCGCCGCCGCCCACACATTCAGTGACATCATCGCCCGTTAATTCAATATGAATTCCGCCTGGGTGGGTACCTAAAGATTTATGCACCTCGAAGAAACCCTTAACTTCGTCCAATACGTCATCAAAACTACGTGTTTTGTAACCACTTGGCGCTTCGTATGTATTTCCATGCATAGGGTCAGAAATCCAAAGGACTTGAGCGCCAGATTTAGTGACGCCATCAACCAATTTTGGAAGCACCTCACGTATGGTCTTAGCGCCCATTCTTGTAATGAAAGTTAATCGACCTGGTTCGCGATCTGGATCCAATTTATCGATCAGCGCAAGCGCATCATCAACAGTGGATTTAGGTCCAAGTTTTACTCCGATTGGGTTTCGAACCTTTGAAGCAAAATCAACATGCGCTCCATCAAGTTGGCGCGTGCGCTCCCCTATCCAAATAAAGTGCGCGGAAACGTCATAAGGCAATTGTGTACGTGAATCGATACGTGTGAGCGCCTTTTCATATTCGAGAATGAGAGCTTCGTGACTTGAAAAGAAATCAACGGTTTTAAATGCTTCAGGGTCTACACCCGCGGATTTCATGAATTCGAGAGCGCGACCAATTTCTTTAGCCATCTCTTCATACCGCACACCGACAGATGAGTCACGAATGAATCCTTTATTCCATTCGTGCACCTGGCGTAAATCAGCGAAACCACCTTGGGTGAATGCACGAACTAAATTAAGCGTCGCGGCTGAAGTGTTATAAACCTTGACTAGGCGACCAGGATCAGGGGTTCGCGAACTTTCTGTGAAATCAAGTCCGTTCACTGCGTCGCCACGATAAGCAGGGAAAGTTACATCTCCACGAGTTTCGAAATCATTTGACCGAGGTTTCGCGAATTGCCCAGCCATTCGACCAACTTTTACTACAGGCAAACTGGAGTGGTACTGCAAAACCGCTGCCATCTGCAGAATCGTTTTAATTCGATTGCGAATGGAATCAGCTGTAGCCGCTGCAAAAGTTTCAGCGCAATCTCCGCCTTGAAGCACGAAAGCGCCGCCAGCAGATGCTTGGGCGATACGAGTTTTTAAGTTATCGCACTCCCCGGCAAAAACTAAAGGAGGGAAGGATTTTAACTCCGCTACTGCATTCTTGATTGCAGCCCCATCGCTACCTCCAGGCCAAGCTGGTTGCTGCGCTGCAATCAGCCCTGGCGTGAAGAGGGAATCTAAAGTAACCATGGGTACAAGAGTAGAGAGTCTCTGGATATTCGCGCAGGCGATTATCCGAAGAAGATCTCAGCTTCCTTGTAACGCGCAGGACTTACTGCCTTTAACTTTTCTGTAGCTGATAGCAGCGGTACGCGCACGATATCTGTACCGTGCAAAGCAACCATCTTGCCCCAGTCACCTTCATGGGCTGCGGTAATCGCCATTAATCCAAATCGTGTAGCAAGCACGCGGTCAAAAGCACTTGGTGTGCCACCACGTTGAATATGCCCGAGTACGGATGTGCGTGCTTCTTTACCGGTGCGTGCCTCAATCTCTTGCGCCAGCCAGTCGCCGATACCCGAAAGCTTGGCGTGACCGAATGAATCCAAAGTGGAATCTTTGACAACGATATCGCCATCTTGAGGAATCGCACCTTCAGCAATAACGATAATCGGTGCGTAGTTAGTCTTAAATCGTGACTCAACCCATTCACACACTTTCTCAACCGAGAATTTCTGCTCTGGAATCAAGATACATGCGGCCCCGCCAGCAATACCTGAATGAAGAGCGATCCATCCAGCGTGACGTCCCATTACTTCAACGATAAGTGCGCGGTGATGGGACTCTGCGGTGGTGTGAAGTCGATCAATTGCTTCGACAGCAATATTGACTGCGGTATCAAAGCCAAATGTGAAATCTGTATTGTTTAGGTCGTTATCAATTGTCTTAGGTACGCCGATTACATTGACACCGAGGCCATCTAGTTTGGCCGCGACACCGAGTGTGTCTTCGCCTCCGATTGCGATAAGGGCGTCAATACCTGCGCTCTTTAAATTCTCCATGATTCGTTCAACGCCATTTTCAATCTTGAATGGGTTGGTACGCGATGATCCAAGGATCGTTCCGCCGCGAGGTAAAATGCCGCGAGTTGCAGCAATATCCAACTGCATGGTGAGACCTTCTAGCGGTCCACGCCAGCCATCGCGGAAGCCAACAAATTCATGGCCATATTCCTTCACACCTTTACGAACAACAGCTCTAATTACCGCATTTAGGCCGGGGCAATCTCCGCCACCTGTCAGGACACCAATACGCATCGCAAATCACTCCAGAATTCATAGGATTGGGCGCAATGGGCGCCCCATGAGTCGTCTTCGTTGACGTGGTAAGTCTAGCGCCAAAAATTAAGCGATTACTCGAATTCCTTTGCCGACAACAACGATTCCGCTATCTGTCACGGTAAATCTCTCTCTATCGCGATCCAAATCCACGCCAATTTGCGCTCCCGGTTCAACGATTACGTTCTTATCCAAAATGGCCCGGCGAACTATCGAACGCTCCCCTACTTTAACCGAGGGCATCAACACCGACCCATCAATATCTGCTCCTGCTCCAATCAAAACATCGTACGAGGCAACGCTCCTATTGAGAGAGCCCCCGGAAACGATTGACCCTGCACCAACGATCGAATCGCGGGCAATTCCGCCTTCGCTAAATTTTGCAGGCGGAAGCGATGGCGGATTTGTCAGTAATGGCCACTGGCGGTTATAAAGATTAAATATTGGGTGAATAGAAACTAAATCCATATGTGCGTCGTAATAAGCATCGATGGAACCAACATCTCGCCAATAACCTTTATCGCGCTCAGTTTCGCCGGGTACTACGTTATGGGCAAAGTCATAAACTTTAGCTGAACCGTTTTGAGTGAGCATTGGAATGATATTTGTACCCAAATCATGACGACTCTCTAGATCCTCAGAATCCAGAATGAGCGCCTCTTCCATTACATCTCGGCGGAAGATGTAGTTTCCCATCGAGACTAGGCACATATCAGGATTGCCCGGCATCGTTGGAGGATCAGCTGGTTTCTCATGGAAAGCTCGGATGGTGACTCCATCGTCGGCCAATTCAATGACGCCAAATTCACTGGCCTCTGATTTAGGGACTCGTATCGCAGCGACTGTAACTCCGGCACCAGTGCTCAGGTGCTCTTCGAACATCTGAGCCGGGTCCATTCGATATACGTGGTCAGCGCCAAAAACTAAAACATGTTTTGGATTTTCGTCGTGAATCAAATTGAAATTCTGCAAAATTGCGTCAGCGCTTCCTGTGTACCAACGAGGCCCTAAGCGTTGTTGCGCAGGAACTGGAGTGATGTAGTTTCCTAAGAGTGTCGACATTCTCCAGGTCGTGGTGATGTGACGGTCGAGAGAATGCGACTTATATTGAGTGAGCACCGCGATTTTAAGCATTTGAGCATTTACTAAATTGGATAAAACAAAATCCACCAACCGGTAAGAACCGCCAAAAGGTACTGCGGGTTTAGCGCGATCAGCAGTGAGAGGCATCAGGCGCTTACCTTCTCCGCCGGCCAGAACGATACCGAGAGGAAGTTCACGTCTGGTCATGAGATAAGGATACCCTTCTCTCCATTGGTCGGGAAGATGAATATCTATAAGGAAGGGGCAATAATGGCGATTCGCGTTGGAATGGTTACCAAAGAATGGCCGCCCTTCGTTTATGGTGGCGCCGGCGTGCACGTCACTCAACTTGCATTTGCACTTCGCGAACGAAGAGATATCTCCCTTGAGGTTCATTGCTTTGGAGACGCACGCGCGGATGCAGTTGGGTATCCGACGCCCGAACCATTTCGTAATTCAAATGCTGCACTACAAGCAATCGCGACAGATTTGCAGATTGCAGAAAACCTAAAGAACGTAGACCTCGTTCACACCCACACTTGGTATGCCAATCTTGCAGGACAGGTCGCTTCCAACCTCTATTCAATTCCGCACATCATGAGCGCACACTCATTAGAACCGCTACGACCTTGGAAAGCCGAACAACTAGGCGGCGGATATCAACTATCATCTTGGGCAGAAAAGAGTGCAATTGAAAGCGCAGCAGCAATCATTGCTGTAAGTAACTCAATGCGTAACGACGTCCTGGCTTCTTATCCATCAATTGATCCAACGAAAGTCCACACAATTCTTAATGGCGTGGACACTCAATATTTCGCTCCTTTGTCTAATCCGCATCTCTTGGAAAAATACGCAATTACTGGGCCCTATGCGCTCTTTGTGGGTCGAATTACTCGCCAGAAAGGTTTGGCACACCTGCTTCGTGCTTGGCAGAACGTTCCTGCTGAATATGGCTTGGTACTCGCAGCCGGAAATCCGGATGAGCCAGCAATCGGCGAAGAAGTTGCTGAACTCATTGCGCAATTACAAAAAACAAGAAAGAACATCTGGTGGATTAAAGAGATGATGCCCCACGATGAGCTACAAGCGGTACTTACAGATGCTCAACTCTTCCTCTGTCCATCGATCTATGAGCCACTGGGCATTGTCAATCTCGAAGCGATGGCTTGTGCCACGGCAGTACTGGCCTCCGCTGTTGGTGGAATTCCAGAAGTTGTGAAAGATGGCGTTACTGGCGAACTCGTTACTTACACCTCAGATGCACCTACATTCGAAAATGATTTAGCAGAAGCTATTTCTCGCTTAATGACTCAACCAGACCTTCTTCTTCAATACGGTGAGGCTGGACGAGCACGTGCGGTAAATGAATTTGGTTGGGCCGCAATTGCAAAGAAAACATTTGACCTCTATACAAGCGTCTTGCGCTAATAGATGTCCCGCCGCAACTGGCTACTTTTTGCCTTTATAGGGCTCCTTTGGGGAATCCCCTACCTATTTATACGTATTGCAGTTCGGGATTTTAGTCCCGCCTCTGTCGTATTCGCCCGTGTGGCTATCGGTGCTGTAATTCTCATCCCAATTTCTCTCTACCAAAAAACTCTCAAGCCCGCGCTCATAGGTTATAAATATGTTTTGCTCTATGCAGTCACTGAAATGGTTGGCCCTTGGTATTTGATTACTAAAGCTGAAACAGAAATCTCTTCAGGGCTAGCAGGACTCCTAGTCGCAACGGTACCCATCTGGTCAACCATCTTCGCATCGCGCGGTGGAGATAAATCGGTCTGGCACAAGAAACGCCTTGTCGGAATCGTCGTTGGATTCATAGGAGTTTTTCTCTTAGTCGGAATCGAAAGTTTTTCGGGTAATAGCGCATTCTGGGCGATTGCATTTATCTTGGTGGCGGCGATTGGCTACGGCTATGCAGTTAATATGATCACCCAGAAATTACCGAACGTTTCAGGTATCGCAATCAATGCAGTTGCTATGGGTATGACGGCACTTCTTTATGCCCCCTTTGCTGCGATCCAATGGCCACGCCATGGCGTCTCACTCGCATCTGGCATTGCAGTAATAGTTCTTGGAGTTATCTGCACTGCATTCGCCTTTATTGTCTTCTTCTTAGTTATGGATGAAATTGGGCCGGCCCGCGCATCTTTGGCAACTTATCTCAACACAGCCTTTGCCGTCATTCTTGGCGTGCTTATCTTGAAAGAACCATTTACTTTAGGAATTGCCGTTGGATTGCCGCTCGTCCTCATCGGTTCTTATTTAGCTAGCCGCAAACCTAACGTTTCTTAACTTTCCCCAAAACCCAAACGCTCGAGCAACTTGGGGTCTCGCTGCCACTCTTTTGAAACCTTTATATGTAATCCAAGGAAAACTCGCGCAGAGAGTATCCGTTCAATGTCAGCGCGCGCTCGAGTTCCTATATCTTTCAAACGCTCGCCTTGGTGACCAAGCAAGATGCCCCGTTGGGAATCTCGTTCGATATGAATTGTGGCGTGAATATCGAAAAATGGACGAGATCCGTCATTATCGCGTTCTGACATCTCATCTATTGTCACAGTAATTGAATGAGGAAGCTCTTCGCGAGCATCGCGCAGGGCTGCTTCGCGAATTAATTCGCAGATCCACTTCTCCTGCGATTGATCGCTCACCATTCCCTTCGGGTAAAACTCAGGGCCGGCGGGCAAGAGGCCGCCTATAAGGCCTGAGAGCAGATCAACTTGATCATGAATTACCGCAGAGACGGGAATAATTTCATTCCAAGTGAATTCCTTGGCAAGGGCAACAATTCCCAATAAACGTTCTGCTAATTGAGCCTTCTTCACTAAATCCGTTTTTGTTATTACGGCAATCTTCTTGCTCCGTGGATGTTTAGCAATTTCTTGGATGATGAAGTCATCGCCCGCTCCTGAAGTTTCATCGGCGGGTATACACATAACAATGACATCAACGGAGTCAAGGCTTTCGCCCACTACAGCGTTGAGGCGATGGCCCAATAAAGTTTTTGGTTTATGGATTCCAGGTGTATCTACCAGAATTGCTTGGAAATCTTCGTGGTTAACAATTCCTCGAATCGCATGGCGCGTAGTGTTTGGATGCGCAGAGGTAATTGCGATTTTGCTGCCGACAAGTGCATTGACGAGGGTAGATTTGCCTGTGTTAGGGCGCCCGACAATAGCCACGAAACCCGAACGAAATCCACTCATGCGCTAAGTCTCTCATCTATAAGTAGATACAAACTCCACTGCATCTGAGATTGATGTGACGATTTCTGCTGCACGCTCCCCTATGAGGCGATGACAGCCTTCACTTGTAGGGGATGTTATGGGTCCTGGGATTGCCATAACCGGGCGCATCAACTCTGCGCAATCTCGTGCGGTCCTTAGCGATCCGCTGCGGAAAGCTGCTTCGACTACGAGGGTTGCCCGCGACAGACCAGCAATTAATCTATTGCGAGTTAGGAAACGTGAAGGTACCGCCCGCACACCTGGGAGTACTTCTGAAATTAGCGCACCGTTTTCGGCAATTTCTGCAAAGAGGCGTGCATGACCTGCAGGGTAATTAATATCAACCCCCGCTGCTAGTACTGCGAAAGTAGCGCCCTCTGCGATGAGCGCTCCGCGATGTGCTGCGGCATCAATTCCGTACGCTCCCCCGCTCACTATCGCCCATTCGCGGTCTACAAAACCTGCAGCAAAGTCGGAAGCGATTCTGACTCCGTAATTAGTCGGGTTTCGAGTACCAACAATTGCCAACATCGCCACTTTCAAAGATTCTGCCGAGCCTTTAATAACTAAACCAATGGGTGGTGCAGCTAAATCATTGAGTTGATCGGGCCAAGCATTCTCTTCAGGGGTAATGAATCGAGCACCCACATGAGCCAAGTTTTCCTTCGTTGCCTGAGCGTTGAATTCGCGAATGATCGAAATAATCCGCGCATATTTGATTGGATCATATTTGCCACCTTTAATGGCATCGACCACACCTTGGGCTCCGTACTCAGCTATCTCTCGAGACCAAAAAGTTGATCCTCCTTCGATTGCAGAAAATAATTGCAGGCGCGCTTCATCAACCTTCATACATTTAGCCCCTCACGCATTTCATAAGCTTTAACCGTGTCTGCCAAAGTGGGGCGTGGATGGAGCGCTAGATCTGCAATACTCCACGAAGTTCGCATTACTTTATGAAGTCCTCGAGCGGAGATATGTTCGTGGTCGAGTTCATTGTGAAGAAAATTCATGGCTTCCTTTTCGAGTCGAAATTCGATGCGCAATGATCGGCTGGAAATCTCTGCATTGAGTTTCCATGGATATTTCTTGAATCGCTCAGCGGCTATGGCGCGAGCGGCGATAACTCGAGAGCGAATTGTGGCGCTAGATTCGCCAAGATTTGATTGCGTAAGTTCTACGCGATTTAGAGGTTCTACTTCCACGCGCATATCAATCCGGTCCATCAGCGGACCCGAAAGCTTTCCTAGGTAGCGACGGACTTGAATTGAGGTGCAGATGCAATTTCTGCCACGTCCAGAGAAATTGCCGCATGGACAGGGGTTTGCGGCTAGAACGAGAAGGAAATTTGCGGGGTAAGTAACGCTTCCGATACTGCGGGCGATGGTGATAGACCCTGATTCCAAAGGTTGTCGTAGGGAATCAAGAACGCCGACACCGCATTCGGGTGCTTCATCGACAAAAAGAACGCCGCGATGGGCCAACGAACATGCACCCGGGCGTATGTAATGACCTCCTCCGCCAACCATCGCAACGCGAGTAGCTGTGTGATGCGGTGCGACAAAAGGTGCGCAAGATGCAAGTGGGGAACGTGTGGTAAGTCCACCAGCGATCGAATGGATTGCAGTCACTTCCAGAACTTCATCGCGCGACAATGGTGGGAGCACGCTAGGTAATCGTTGAGCAATCATCGTCTTACCCGCACCTGGCGGGCCAATCAACAGTAAATGATGGCCACCCACAGCTGCGATCTCAGCAGCAAACCGTGCACGTTCTTGTCCAGCAACATCGCTGAAATCATCACCTCCCTGTGGCTCATCGTGAACGAGTGGAAGTTCTTGTTCTTCTTCGCGTTCATTGGTGCGTAACCAACGCAATAGTTCGCTTAGATTGCGCATAGGGATAATTGTCATCTCGACCATCAATTGAGCTTCTAGTCGATTGGCATATGGAACCACTGCGCTCTTGATACCGGCTTTATACCCAGCGATGAGAGATGGCAGAACTCCCCTCACTGCACGAATCTGCCCATCAAGAGCTAACTCACCAAGGTAGAGAACGCTTTCGGAGTGTTCCATCGGAATACTTTGTTGTGCCGATAAGAGAGCAATAGCTATTGGGAGATCGAATCCCGGCCCACTTTTAGGTAACCATGCAGGCGAAAGTGAGACAGTAACTTTTCTATTAGGCCAATTTTCCTGCGAATTGACTAATGCCGAGCGAACGCGATCTCGAGATTCTGTCAGAGCGGTATCTGGCAAACCTAAGAGCGTGTAACCAGGGAGCCCATCAGCAATATCAACATCAACGTTGACCAAGCGACCTTCAAGACCAACTAGTGCGACTCCAAGGCTCATGCCAAGAGTCATAGAACGTTGGCTCGGTATTCGATCGTATGAGTTCCGGAGGCTGCAATTAATACCGCTACACAATCAATCCGATAATCAGCGCCGAGGCAACGATGTGTAGCTAGCCAACCTAAGGCAAGTCGTTGCAAACGTGAAGCTTTCTCGCGGGTAATCGCATCGAGAGGATGACCGAATGCCGATGATGAGCGAGTCTTTACTTCGACAAAAGCGATGACGCCATCTGTCAGGCGAGCAACGATATCTATCTCGCCTTCTTTAACCCGCCAATTACGATCAAGGATGCTCGCTCCACGAGCTAGGAGAAATTGCGCAACGGCTTCTTCGCCAAATACGCCAGTAGATTTATTGTTACTCGATTTATTTCGTATATGTTCCATAGGTCTGCGACCATAAATAGCACGACGGACATATTCCTTGATACTTCTCGCTGGTGTGGGCTCTCAGCCTATGTTGATAAGGGATGCCACATTCGAAAATGAGCGTCGATGGATTGAACACGGTCCGTATTGCAACATCGCTTGCGTATGGGCGGCGGTTCCGTAGCCTTTATGATTGGCAAAACCATAATGTGGAAACTCAAGATCTGCCTTACGCATAATTCGATCTCTCGTCACCTTAGCGATGATGGATGCTGCGCTAATAGTATGGACGACCTGATCGCCTTTCCACACACCTAAGTTAGGTATCCCCAGCCCAGGAATCACGTATCCATCTGTCAGAACATAATTCGGAGAAATATCTAAACCATGAACTGCTCTACGCATGCCTTCAAGGTTGGCTCTATGCACTCCACGCGCGTCAACTTCAGATGCAGCAATTTCAATCACAGAAACCGCAATTGCTTGATCATGGATAACGTCAAAGAGTTCTTCTCTCTCTTTTTCGGAAATCTCTTTCGAATCGCGAATCGCACTAAGTTCGGGGGCGAATGGGTTCTTGAGAATCACTGCTGCAACCACAAGTGGACCTGCACATGCTCCGCGGCCAGCTTCGTCAACACCGGCGATTGGAGAAATCCCTGCATCGAGCAGAACCGCCTCGATAATTTTCATGCTCTATTTACCTAAAAGTTATTTTAGGACGTCAATGCGACGTTCAATTGCGCCATCTTTAAGCGGCCAAATAACAGCTACAACGCGTCCAACAATTTTAGAGACTGGAACCATGCCCTTGTTGACATCTTCACTATGGAATCGTGAATCCGCGCTGGCGCCGCGATGATCGCCCATGACCCAGACCATTCCTTGCGGGACGGTAACGTCAAAGTTAATGTCACTGGGGTTATCGCCTTTGAAAATATATGGCTCGTGCGATGGGATTCCATTAATCGTGATGAACTTTTTATTGTCACAGCAGACAACATGATCTCCGGCAACGCCAATAACTCGCTTAACTAAGTGCTGCTTCGCGGGGTCAGGCAAAACTCCGACTGCGATCAAACCTTCACGAATCTTTTCGATAACGAATGGTTCGGTGCTTGGTGTAATTTCGGGTAACCAACTCGCTGGATCATGGAATACAACGATGTCGCCACGCTTGATAGTTGTAGAAAGAAATGGAACTTTATTAACCGCGACGCGATCTTTTACCTGCAAAGTATTTTCCATCGAGCCCGAAGGAATATAGAAAAACTGTACGAGGAAGGTCTTAATTAAAAGTGAAACTACAAGAGCTACAACTATCAGTATTGGTAGTTCGCGTAGTGCGGCACCTTTACGACGCATGTGGTTGAGTTACGCCTGCTCGGCGGGGGCTTCTACACTCTCGGCTACAACTTCTTCTGCCGCTGCCTCTTCGACAACTGCAACTGGCGCGACAACTGCTTGTGGCGCTGGAGTTGAAGTAAGTTCATCAGTCGCTCCGCGCTTTTCGCGAATCTTCGCTGCCTTACCGCGTAGGTCGCGTAGGTAATACAACTTCGCGCGACGTACATCGCCCTTGCGGACAACTTCAATCTTTTCGATGACAGGAGTGTGAACTGGGAAGGTACGTTCAACGCCAACGCCATAGGAAACCTTGCGAATTGTGAAAGTTTCGCGAACTCCATCACCTTGGCGACGGATAACAATTCCTTGGAAGACCTGAATACGGCTCTTGTTACCTTCGATAACACGAACGTGAACCTTTAGCTCATCTCCTGCGCGGAAAGTTGGGATATCCGAGCGAAGCGAAGCAGCATCTACGCCATCAAGCACGTTCATTGTGGGCCCTCATCATCTACAGTAAAACGCGCAGTTAGGTGTAACCCGCGTAAGGCGCCTATCTTGCCACAGCACCCGCCTAAGCGCTAAATCGGCGGAAAGAGCTAAATGGCGAGCGCGCGGGCTAATTCAGGGTGGAGCGTAGGCCCAGCGCAAATGGTCAGCCCATCGGGGCTCCTCGTTACTAGCGCGCCAGCTTCTGTGGCAATAAGTGCGCCGGCGGCGGCATCCCATTCCTTGAGGCCAATCTCAAAGTAACCATCGAATCCCCCTGAGGCCACATGACAAATATCCACGGCAGCTGAGCCAATTCGGCGAAGATCTCTAATCTGTGGCAAGAGCGCGGCAACAATTCTGCCTTGCTCATATCGTTCAGCAACGTCATATTCAAAGCCCGTCCCAATGAGAGCGCGATTGAGTGCAACCGGTTCATTACAACCAATTGCGCGTCCATTCATCTGCGCACCTGCTCCTCGAGCCGCACTCCACGTTCGCGAAATACTCGGAGCATGTACAACTCCCACAACGGTCCCGTCGCTATCTTTTGCAGCGATGCTGATACTCCACCCGGGAACTCCATATAGGTAATTCACGGTCCCATCAACGGGGTCGATAACCCACGTAATACCTGAAGTCGAAGGACGAGATGCGCCTTCTTCTCCGATGATTCCATCCTCTGGCCGAGATTTAAGCAGAGATTCAACGATGAGTTTCTCGCTCGCATGATCCATCTGCGTTGCAATATCTATCGCAGTGGATTTGGATGAAACGTCAAAAGTAGTTGGTCGCTCCATGAGAAGTACGCCTGCCTCTTTTGCAACTTCCATCGCTAAGGCGAGAAGATCTTCATAACCAGTCATGCTCTAACTGTAGCCAACAAGTGCGTAATAGAGTGAGCACCATGTTCTCGCCATATAAACGCTTATTTAAGACTCCTGGCGGACTGGCATTTTCTACAGCTGGGTTTATCGGGCGCATGCCTATTTCTATGGACTCACTTGCCCTTATCTTCATAGTTGTAGCAGCCAGTGATTCATATGCACTCGCGGGCTCACTCGCTGCCGTGGCATCAGTAGTCGTTGCGATCGCGCTACCAATCTGGTCTCGATGGGCAGATAGATACGGCCAAGGGCGCATGCTCTGGATCGCAATGCCGCTACGTGTGGGGTTCTTATCGATATTCATTTACCTCGTGACAAGCCATGCGCCAATCTGGAGTTGGTTTGTTTCGATTATCGCCGCAGAATCCGCAGTTAATAACACCGGTGGATTGATAAGAAGGCGCTGGTTATGGGCGCTAGGGGACGACAGAGTTCTGATCAATACCGCTTACTCGTATGAAGCGCTTTTGGATGAATTCGTTTTCATCCTCGGTCCAGTTATCGCTACGGCATGCGCAGTCAGCATCGCACCCTCTGCAGGATTAATTGCGGGAATGATTTTTATGGTGATTGGTGTCTCATCTCTGGCAATTCAGAAATCTACACAACCTCCCGCTCACCCTCGCGATAACTCCGAACCTCATCCCCCCGTGATGCGCAATCGGTCGGTTCAAGCGGTGGTTATCTCCACAATATTTATCGGAGGATTCTTTAATGCAGTTGCAATTGTTGTTGTCGCCTTCTCTCAAGAACATCACGCACAATCTTCGACAGGGGTAATTCTTGGAATCTGGGCTTTCGGGAGCGGGATTGCTGCAATCTTCAACGGTGTGATCAAGTGGAAAATTAATAACGCGCAACGTTTTTGGATATTCCTCGTTTCTCTTTGCGCTCTATCGCTCCCATTAGTTTTCGTTCACAGCATGGTTTTCTTAGCAATTGCACTCTTCTTCAATGGCTTCGCAATTGCACCGCTCATCGTTGCAGCTTATGGCGTCGCAGAAACCGCCGTCCCTCCAGGGCAGATTACCGAAACGCTTGCATGGGTTGTCGCGGGTATGCCATTGGGTGGAGCTGCTGCTAGCGCCATCAGTGGTTGGGTTATCGACCACCATGGGGCGCAAACTGCATTCTGGGTTCCATTCGGCGCATTATTCGGTGCGATTTTGATGGGACTTACCTATTTCCGCACCTGGAATAGATTACGATGCGCCTCGTGACTGAATTACGACTTACGGGCAGAACCCCCGATGCTATGCATTTGACCTTAACTGACGGCGAAGAGAGCGAATATACGCTTCGCATCAGTGACACATTGCGTGCAACCGTGAATCAACCTCGATTGTCTTCGGTTCCTGAAAATGAATCACCTACGGTTACCGTGCGCGAAATTCAAGCACGTTTGCGTGCTGGCGAACCGATGGAGAGCATCGCTCGAGATTCCAACACTTCACTGGAAAAAATCGAACGATTCTCTGGGCCAATTTTGCAAGAGCGCACCTACATCATCGATATGGCTCAATCTGTGGTGATGCGCAAAGAAAGCGGACGCGACCCAGTCAATTTTTATGATGTTGTCATCTCTCGTCTTGCTCCACGCCAGGTTGATATCACTGCCGTGGAATGGAATACATGGCGCCTCGAAGATGGCAGTTGGATTATCCGTATTCACTACCCCAATCGTGATGGATTAGGCGTAGCGGACTGGAGTTTTGATACCACTCGTCGCTCGTTGGTTGCTCTGGACGATGGAGCGCGTTGGATGGTGGGCGAAGAAATTCCTCCACAAAAAAGCGTGGATCACGGACTCGTGTATGGCGCTCACCCTGCTGCCCGCACACCTGAACCAGAGGTAACGATTACGCCACGAGAGGCGCCACGTTTAATTTCTATTCGTGTGGACCCAGAACCTGAAGCCGCTGCTGACGGAGTCACTTCTCGCGCAAAAGTTCCATCATGGGATGAAATTATGTTTGGAACTACTAAGAAGAACGACGAAGACCTAGAGGATTAATCAATCTCATAACTGAGTAGCGGGACAAATCTTTCTGTATCTGTAAGAGCGCCATGATGACCTACCATCGCCAACTCTTGATCCTGTTTTGCCTTTTCAATTAAAACTAATCCACCGCGGGCAATGATGATGATTTCACCCATGCGCTCTTGCGCAGCTTCTGATGGATGTTCTCCGAAGAGTCCTTGTGAAATCGCCTCGCTCTTATTGAGGAGAACTGCTCGGGCGCCCAAGAACTCACCCATTCTCGTGGCAATTTGCGCCGCATCAGCGAGATGTTTCTCTTCTAAATAAATGTGGCGAGCACGAGGCTCCCCAGCAATAACGGCTACGCCATCTAACAAAGGATTGCCTTCTCCTAAAATTATGGATTCAGTGACATTTACCATTCCATGATCTGCCGTCACCCAGAGTCTGACTCCTTGAGGAAGTTTGCTCATAAGAGTGGCCACCAATAAATCGACTCCATTTAATGCAGCCAACCACTTTTCCGAACCCACTCCATCGCTATGGCCGGCAACATCAAGTTCGTTTACATATAGGTAAGCAAAGGATGGAGATTTTCGTAATGCCACTTTGGTCTGTTCGACCATTTCAGTAATTGTGTTTGCGCTTCTATGCGTGCCACCGCGCAATGCCGCTCTAGTAAAACCAGAATCTTCATAACGCTTGGCCGAAACGTTGGAGACTTCTATACCCGCAGCAGCTCCACGTTCGAAAAAAGTTGGAACAGGTTGCCACGTGTGAGGGTCAACTCTTTCGTCCCATTTGAGCGCATTCAAAATTCGACCACCACTTCGCGGAACTCGAACTGTGTAGCCAAGCATTCCATGCGTGCCAGGCAATTCACCAGTCATCAAAGTCGCCAAACTTGTTGCCGTGGTGGAAGGAAATGCGGTTTCAACTGGCGCATAGTGCAACAATTTCGAAAGAGTTGGAACGAACTTTGCATATTCGTTAATTGCTTCTGCGCCCAACCCATCAACTAGCAATAAACATTCTCGACCTGTAGGGCTCGGCGTAAATGCGGTACGGCCATGAGGATCTATCAGCCCTAGGCTAGAAAAGATTGACGGCGCGATATCTGCCAAATGCACGGTGACATCCTCTCATCAAATCCACTATCGTGAGCCAATGATAGAAAGTCTCCACGGTGTGCGCTTTTCAGATGAAGTACGAGCAGCGCTAAAAGCCAAAACTCCGATTGTTGCGCTGGAATCTACAATTATTAGTCATGGACTTCCCCGCCCTGAAAACTTGCACGTTGCTATCGAAGTAGAAGCGATTGTGCGCGAGCACGGAGCCACACCCGCCACTATTGCGGTAATTGATGGCCAAGCACATATTGGTTTAAATCCGACCGATTTAGAAGTGATAGCAACGCGTGAAGATATAGCCAAAGCTTCTATTCGAGATCTCGCAATCTTTATGGCTAAAGGCGCTAGCGCCGCCACAACAGTTTCGGCGACCGCACACCTGGCCTGCTTGGCCGGGATCTCCGTTTTTGCCACAGGTGGACTTGGCGGCGTTCATCGTGGTGCCCAGGAATCCTTTGATGAATCCGCCGACCTGACCGCCCTTTCACAACTTGATATAACGGTTGTATGTGCTGGCGTTAAATCCATACTTGATGTTGCCGCAACGTTGGAACGTTTAGAAACCCTTGCAATCGGCGTTGTCGGTTTTCGCACCCTCCATTTCCCTGGTTTCTACTTAACTGACTCAGGATTCACTCTCGAACATCGCGTTGAAAACGCAGGAGAAATTGCTGCAATTATCGCTTCTCGGTCAGTCATTAAAACTAATGGCTCAGCTTTGATCGTTGCAAATCCAGTTGCAAAGGAAATGAACCGTGCTTTACATGATCAAATTCTTGCCTCAGGATTAGCGCGAGCTAGTACCGAATCTATTATCGGCAAAGCTGTCACACCATTCTTGCTCGAACACTTCCATACCCAGAGTAATGGCGAATCAATTCGCGTGAATGTTGACATCATTAAATCAAATGCAGCACTGGCCGCAGATATTGCAGTGGCAGCAAGTCGGTAAATAAAGTGGCGCGCATACTCTGTATAGGGGACATCATGCTTGATGTCATCGCTTTCGTGCCACCAGCACTCAACTACGGTGAGGACACTCCTTCGACTATTGTCACTCGAGGTGGTGGTGCTGGCGCAAATGTTGCTTCTTGGGCAAAAAGCGCCGGGGCGGAAAGTTTTCTTATTGCAAGAGTTGGCGATGACCCTGCAGGAGTAGCGGTGATTGCCGAATTAGATGCTCTCGGTGTTCAACATAGTCAAAGAGCGGTTCCTGAACTTAGCACCGGCGTCGTAGTGATTTTAGTTGACCCTACGGGTGAGCGAACCATGATTCCTGATTCTGGCGCTAATGCGGGGCTCACAATTGCAGATTTACCAAATCTCTCGGATTTTGATGCGGCCTACATTTCTGGCTATTCACTGCTCAATCCTCTATCGCGTGATGGTGTACTGGAAATGATCACCGAAATCCGCGCAAAATCTATTCCTATCTTCTTTGATCCGACAACTATTGGCGGTATGGCCCACGTTGAGCTTCACACTATTCATGGATGGTTATCGTTAATGGATACGTTGCTGATGAACGAAGAGGAATCTTTCTACTTAACCAGTGAAAATGAGATCGAAAGCGCACTTGCATCCTTATTGAAGTTCTCCCCGACTGCGGTAATCAAACGTGGCTCATTTGGCGCGGTTGGCAAAAATCGTTCGGGAGTTTATTTCTCCGCCCCCGCGAAAGAAACAGTGGCCATAGATACCACTGGTGCTGGTGATAGTTTTGCTGGTGGATTCATCGCTCAATTCCTCATCAACCAAGAATTATCTGCCTGTATTGAGGCCGGACTTACTCAGGCTGCGCTATGTGTTGCAATCGCAGGGGCCAGACCGCAGGTCACTACCGAGATTTAGGGCGATGTATTGGCATAATCGCCGCCATGGCTACTGCGAAAACTCCAGCGAAAAGCGCTGCAAAAGGTAAGAAACCTGTCGGACCTAAACCTGGCGAATACCCAGGCAAGATTATTGATATTGATGTCTCATCCGAGATGTCAGAATCATTTCTTGAATACGCCTACTCGGTTATTTATTCACGCGCTTTACCTGATGCACGAGATGGACTTAAGCCGGTACATCGTCGCATTCTTCATCAAATGGCAGATATGGGACTTCGTCCAGAACGTGGCCACGTAAAGAGCGCTCGTGTGGTCGGTGAAGTAATGGGTAAATTACACCCTCACGGCGATGGCGCAATTTATGACGCACTTGTCCGCATGGCTCAAACTTTCTCAATGCGCCTGCCACTTATCGATGGGCATGGAAACTTTGGGTCCCTCGATGCTGGTCCAGCGGCCATGCGTTACACAGAAGCGCGCTTGGCAACAGCTGCGATGGCGATGGTTGCCGAAGCAGATGAAGATACCGTTGATTTTTCACCGAACTACGACGGCCAACTTCTTGAACCAACAGTTCTTCCCGCTGCCTATCCCAATCTTTTAGTTAACGGTGGTTCTGGTATTGCTGTCGGTATGGCCACAAATATGGCTCCTCATAATCTTGGCGAAGTTATTGCAGCAACGAAACATTTAATTGAAAACCCCACCGCAACGCTTAAACACCTCATGAAGTTTATTCCTGGACCAGATTTTCCCACCGGCGGCGAGCTGGTGGGCGCCGAAGGCGTTCGCGAAGCTTATGCAACCGGTAGAGGTAGCTTCAAAGTGCGCGCTACAGTGGAAATTAGCAAGATCACTTCACGCAAAATGGGAATCATCATCAAGGAACTTCCATTCACTATTGGTCCAGAGAAGATCGTTGAAAGAATTGCCGATTTAGCTAAGGCTAAAAAAATTCAAGGCATCTCAGACATCATCGACCTCACCGATGGCAAAACTGGAACAAACGTGGTGATTGAGCTCAAGAATGGCTTTGAACCTACAGAAGTATTAGAGCAGCTCTACAAACTCACCCCCATGGAAGATGCCTTCGCAATCAACGCCGTTGCACTAGTTAACGGGCGCCCACAAACACTTGGCTTGAAAGAACTTCTCCAGGTATTTATCGGTCACCGCGTTGAAGTTGTGCGTCGCCGTTCTGAGTTCCGCAAAGCCAAAGCCACAGCCAGGCTCACATTAGTCGATGGATTACTTAAAGCAATTATCGATATCGATAAGGTAATTAAAATTATTCGCGGAAGCGATGATGCAACGGCCGCTAAAGATGCCCTTATCAAGAGCTTTAAACTCAACGATGAGCAAGCGACATATATCTTGGATATGCCACTTCGTCGCCTGACAAAGATGTCAAAGATAGAGTTAGAGAGCGAGCAAAAAGATCTTAAGTCCACGATTACTGCGCTAACAACTCTGCTCAAGAGTGAAGAAAATATCAAGAAACAAGTTTCAGAAGAACTCACCGCTGTTGGGAAATCTTTTGCAACGCCACGTAAGACGAAAATCTCCACCTTGTAGCTAAGAGGTAATTTACATAGAAAAAGACCCCCGTCATCGGCGGGGGTCTTTTTCTATCTCAGGAGGATTACGCTACAGGTCTCGTTGGTTTTACAGGCTTTACCACGGGGGCTTTAACTGGCTTCGCTGGTTTTGTACCTAACGAACTCATTGCTGCCCCACGAGTTGCAGTAGCTGCGCTAACCGCAGCATCGAATGTGGCTTTGATTGCAGCTCGATCAGCAGGAGTCGGAGAGCTCGCTAAAGCAGCGCTTCGAACGCTTTTGGCAGCATCGACCGCTACTTTCAAAGCGCCATTGATTGACTTCTGTTGCGCCGCATATGCAGTATTGGCGATCTTAAAAGCGTCCATCGCTGCTTTGAATAAGGCCTCTTTGGCTTGGCGATCTGCCTTGAAGGCGACCATAGCGGTTCTATACGCGTCCATCGCTGCTTTGAATTCGATCCGGGCAGTCTGGGCCGCTGTAGGAACGCCAGCATCAAGAGCAAAACTCGTTGGTGCCACAGCCATTAAAGCCGCTGTGATTGCGGCGGTAATAATCATCTTACGTTTCATTATTAACCTGCTTTCTAGTGGAATGTTACCTTTGCTCACGCCCTAACAATGGGCTTCAAAATTGTGGAAACCTTGTGAAAACTCCCCTCAAATCTTTTGACTTACCTCAACGGGCTATCGTTTCCCTATGGGTGCTAAGAGCGTGACGATCCTGATCGTCGAAGATGATGAGGGCACCCGCGAACTCCTGAGAGATGCTTGCGCTATGACTGGCTATGAAGTCAAAACTGCCTCAGATGGGCAAAAAGCTTTATCTATCCTGCGCACTGAAAATATTCAATTGGTGATAACGGATATAAATATGCCTCGCATGGACGGCTTAACAATGCTTGAAAAGCTTCGAAAAGAAGATAATCAAACTCCGGTCTTAATGTTGAGCGCGCGGAATGAGAAGAAGGATGTCAATGAAGGTTTACGCATCGGCGCTGACGATTACATGGTTAAACCTTTTGGTTTAGAAGAACTCAGTTTACGAGTTGCAGCAATTTTACGTCGTTCAGAATCCAAAGAAGTTACCTCGGAGCGCCTTTCATATGGTCCTATTTCTTTAGATGACTCCATCCATCAGGTCACATTTGGCGAAGAACCTGTAGACCTATCCCCAACGGAGTACCGACTCTTGAAGTATTTCTTAGAACGCCCAGGAAGAGTAATTCCTAAGGAAACTCTACTGGCGGCAGTGTGGGAAATTGATTTCAGGAGCGATAGCTCAGTAGTCGACACATACATCTCCTACTTACGTAAGAAACTGCATCAGCAGGGCTTCGAAGGTATCAAAACCATTCGCGGTGTTGGTTTCCAACTTTTGGCCGATAAATAGAAATGCAACGTTTACTTAAGTCTCTGGTTGCTTCAGCTCTCCTCGTCCTTGTAACTGGCTCTTTTAGCTTCTTTATGATTAACACATCCCACCAATATGCGATTACGAGAATTGATGAAGCTATAACCGATATTAACAATCAGATGAAAAGCTCCGAAGGTGATTCACTTTCAAACTTACTCTCGCTTGCTTCTGAAAGTAAGGTTCGATTCAGCGTGGCATTGGTACCCGCTGATGGAGAGCTCACGGTCCTGCTGGATTCAGATGCCAGTCTCAATCGAACTCTCACGTCGCAAGAATCGGCTTTAGTGTCGAATTCGACTGCCTCCTTGAACCTTGGCACAAATAATCGTGTCCGAGCATTCTCCTTAGGTGGAGGCGACTATGCGCTCATTGCAGCTAGCACCGAAGAGGCAGACCGCAACCAGCAACAAAGTTTACGATTTCTAGCGTTATTTGAGGCATTGCTCTTTGCCTTAACGCTCGCAATCTCCGGATACATACTTAAAACACGTTCCTTGCGAATTTCCGCCGCGTTAATTAACCAAGAAATTTCATCTCGCGAACGTATGCAACGTTTCCTTGGCGATGCCGCGCATGAATTACGTACTCCCCTCACGGTAATTCGTGGGTATAACGAATTGTTGAGCAAAGAAACCCATCTTGCAGAGCAAGGGCGGACCAAGTTTCAGGAACGAATCTCAGTCGAAGTGAAACGTATGGAAGCGTTAGTTTCTGACCTTCTTTTACTTGCAGAACTGGGCGAGAAGAATTCAGTTGAAAATGAGATTATTGACCTGCACAAAATGATTGAAGGGTTTATTGAAGACCTTGCGATTTTAGAGCCAACTAGATCAGTCACTTTTCTAGGTTCTACACCCACAAATATTCATGGTTCACGAACCCTCATTTCACAGTTACTTTCGAATATATTCTCTAATGCTCGCCGACATACTTCCCCTGATGCATCAATATCCCTGAAACTGAAAACTGACGCAACTGGAACGACGCTCATTTACGAAGACACCGGACCTGGGTTACCAGTTGAAGTTCTTGCGAGCCTAGAAGGTGAATTTATTCGCTTTAACACTGGACGTTCACGTTCCGCTGGAGGATCTGGCCTTGGGCTATCCATTATGAAATCCATCATGGATGCTCACTCGGGAAAGATTCAATTCACCAACGGAATTGAGAATGGTCTAATACTAAAAGTGACATTTCCAACCCTTGGAAAGAATTAAGCGTCAATCCTGTCACGGTCGATTTCAGCCGTTGCGATAAATTCCTTACGTGGTGCTACGTCATTGCCCATGAGTAAATCAAACATGGAATCGGCAGCCTTTGCATCATTAACTGTTACTCGACGAAGGGTGCGGTGATCGGGATCCATTGTCGTCTCACGCAATTGATCGGCATCCATTTCGCCAAGACCTTTGTAGCGCTGTAACGGTTCTTTCCACTTCTTGCCAGCCTTTGCTAGGTCAGCCAAAACTTTCTTCATCTCATCATCTGAGTATGTGTAATGGAAATCGCCCTTCTTGCCTCCCGAGCCCATAACTTCAATACGGTGTAAAGGTGGAATGGCTGCAAAGACTCGCCCGGCATCAATCAGCGGGCGCATATATCGATAGAGGAGAGTTAAGAGTAGACATCGAATATGTGCACCATCAACGTCAGCATCTGACATCAAAATAATTCGCCCATAACGCGCATCATCGAGCGAGAAGGAATGACCAGACCCAGCACCAATAACCTGAATGATCGATGCGCACTCGGTATTTTCAAGCATTTGCGACAAGGTAGCTTTTTGAACGTTCAGAATCTTTCCGCGGATAGGCAAAATCGCTTGGAATTCAGAATTTCGAGCAGCTTTTGTCGTGCCCAGCGCTGATTCGCCCTCAACGATAAATAGCTCTGTACGAGAAACATCTTCGGAGCGGCAGTCAGATAATTTGGTGGGTAGCGATGAATTCTCTAGAGCATTCTTGCGGCGCTGAAGATCTTTATGCGCACGCGCTGAAATACGTGTACGAGAAGCGGCCGCTACTTTCTCAAGAATTAGTCGACCATTTGCCTTATCGATGCGCTTGGTGGTTGAGAAGAATGCTTTCATCTCATCTGCGACAACGGTGGAGACGATTTTTGTCGCCGCTGCAGTTCCAAGAACTTCCTTTGTCTGTCCCTCAAACTGTGGTTCAGACATACGTACTGTCACAACCGCTGTAAGGCCTTCCATGATGTCATCTTTAATAACATCAGCCTCAGAGTTCTTGAGCGTCTTAGTCGAGCGCAGAGCCTCGTTAAATGCCTTGGTTATTGCTCTTTCGAATCCAAGGATGTGCGAGCCACCCTTAGGAGTTGCAATGATGTTAACGAAGGAGCGCATCGTTGTATCAAAGCCATTGCCCCACTTCATGGCGATATCAACACCCATATCGCGTTCGACTTCAGTAGAAACCATATGCCCTTGATCATCAAGAACCGGGACTGTTTCTGAATAGTGTCCGCTACCTGAAAGTCGGATGACATCTCCCACTGGATCATCAGGTTGTAGGAATGTGCAGTATTCGGATATCCCGCCTTTGTGGAAGAAAGTTTCTGTGCTCTTAGTTTTAGTTCGGTTATCGTTAACTATCAGAGTTAACCCTGGCACCAAATAGGAGGTTTGACGTGCGCGCGCGTAAATCTCTTCTAATTCAAGCTCTGCCTCTTTAAGAAAGATCTGCTTATCGCTCCACCACTTGATGCGTGTTCCGGTAACTTTGTGGGGAACTTTACCCACAACGCGCAATCCAGACGCCGGTGAAAATGGAGCCTTGGGTCCTTCTCCATCAAAAATACCTGCGGTGCCGCGTTGGAATGACATCCAATAAATCTTTCCATCGCGATCTACTTCAGCATCGAGTCGCGAGGCAAGTGCGTTAACAACTGATGCACCCACACCATGCAATCCACCAGAGGCTGCATAAGATCCACCACCGAATTTGCCACCCGCATGTAATTTGGTGAGAACAACTTCAACGCCGGTAAGCCCGGTCTTTGGTTCTTTATCGACAGGAATCCCGCGGCCATCATCATGAACTTCTACAGAGCCATCAGATTCGAGGTTAATCTCAATTTTCTTGCAATGCCCGGCAAGGGCTTCATCTACTGAGTTATCAATGATTTCCCACAAGCAATGCATAAGTCCACGAGAATCGGTGGAGCCGATATACATGCCGGGGCGCTTGCGAACTGCGTCCAAACCTTCAAGGACAGCTAAATCTTTGGCGGTATAGCTCGCCTCTATTGAGTCATTATCTTTGCTGGCCACGGGCGCAAAGGCTAGCCATTGATTGCCTCTATTGAGGGTAAGCGCGCCGCATCCATCTCAAATAGTGAGTGATTGAGGCAGATTGCCTCCAATTGTCGATTTAATACGCGAATTCTCAGCAAAATAAAAGTATTTCAGCATGCGGGGAATAACCAATACATGGTTTGATGTTCACTAGTGAGAGGCTCAGAGCGAGCCCATTATGTGAGGAGAGCGCTAATGACTGACCAAATGATTTTAGAGACCACTCCCCTCAACGCCGTCGATCGTTGCGATCGTTGCGGTGCTCAGGCATATGTACGTGCAGTCTTGCTTTCAGGTGGAGAGCTAATGTTCTGCGCTCATCATGCAAAAGAATATGCAGAGGGCCTCAAGCCAATCGTTGCTCATATCCAAGATGAGACCGAGAAGTTAGTTGAATCTGCTTCTAACTAATTCTTAATCTAAGTAATCGCGCAGAACCTGCGAACGCGATGGGTGGCGCAACTTAGACATTGTCTTTGATTCAATCTGACGAATGCGCTCACGTGTAACTCCGTAAACTTTTCCGATTTCATCTAGCGTCTTAGGTTGTCCATCTGTTAAACCGAAGCGCATCTGTACTACTCCAGATTCGCGATCTGAAAGAGTATCCAGAACTGAATGCAGCTGCTCTTGAAGAAGCGTAAACGAAACGGCATCAGCAGGAACAACTGCCTCTGAGTCTTCGATGAGATCGCCGAATTCTGAATCTCCTTCTTCGCCCAGTGGCGTATGCAGAGAAATCGGTTCGCGGCCATATTTTTGAACTTCAACGACCTTTTCAGGGGTCATGTCGAGTTCTTTTGCAAGTTCTTCAGGGGTAGGTTCACGGCCAAGGTCTTGGAGCATCTGACGCTGTACGCGAGCTAACTTGTTAATAACTTCAACCATATGAACTGGGATACGGATTGTGCGAGCCTGATCGGCCATAGCGCGAGTAATTGCTTGGCGAATCCACCAGGTCGCATAGGTTGAGAACTTGTAGCCCTTTGTGTAGTCGAACTTCTCGACGGCGCGGATCAAACCTAAGTTACCTTCTTGAATAAGGTCGAGGAACAACATTCCACGTCCGGTGTAGCGCTTAGCAAGGGATACAACAAGACGTAAGTTAGCTTCAAGAAGGTGATTCTTTGCGCGCTTTCCATCTTCAACAATCCATTCAAGTTCGCGCTTAAGTTTCTTTTCCAACTTCTTTTCCGTTGCGATCTTGTGCTCTGCGAAAAGTCCAGCCTCGATGCGAGTAGCAAGTTCAACTTCAAGCTCGGCGTTCAAAAGAGCAACGCGTCCAATCTGCTTGAGGTAATCCTTGACAGGATCTGCCGTAGCACCAGCGGTCATAACAGTTTGAGCCGGAGCATCATCTTCTTCAGAAGCCTTGAGAGTAAAGGCGTCTTCTTCGTTACCGTTGCTCTCTTCAGCAAGGTTTACTACGCGTGGTGCATTGCCTTTATCTTCTACCGGTTCATCTGCGGAAACCTCGGCTACCAGCGCATCAAGATCCTCTAATTCAACTTCTTCTAATTCGACATCTTCGCCGTTGATTTTCGCAATTGAAACTTTTTCAGCTTTAACTGGTGCTACTTTTTCAACAACGACTGGAGGCGCAACGAGTGCGTACTCAACTTTCTTAAGAATTCGTGCAGGAGTGCCGAGTCCATGTTTGTGAAGCTTCTCCGTCAAAGTCGTGACAGTTATTGCGAGTTCTTTTGCTTCATCAATTAAAGGTTTGTCTAGTGTCTTTGGAATTCGATTGAGGCTAACCACACCACGACTAGCAAGTTCCTCTAGAACCTCTTTTTGGCGAGCAACAGCTTCTTTTGCGCTGATGATTAGCTTGACATCATTGATCGTTAAATCTTTCTTTAATTCAATTTTCTTAGCTGGAACTTTCTTCGCAGGAACTTTCTTGACTGCCGCTTTCTTGGCTACGGCTTTCTTTACAGGAGCCTTCTTCGCTACAGCTTTCTTGGCAGGTGCGGCTTTTTTCGCAGGAGTTTTTTTAGCGGATGCTTTCTTCGCCTTATTTTTGAGCGCACTAAGAGAAGCCACAGCAGTCCTTTGTTTTGACTTCGCTAGCTAATCTCTAGGATTAACTGCGAAGAAGTGATGTCTATATTATAAATTATCCACAGGGGTAAATGCACATCGAAAAGGCTTTTTGGGGCCAGCAAACTCTCTACCCAAGCGTGAGAGCGCCGCGGATGACATCCCCTACCGCCTCAACTTCGACCAAGAAGCCATCATGTCCAAAGGGCGAGGTGATGGTTACCAATGGCCTAGCACCGGGCGCTAGATCCGCAATTTCAGCTTGTAAGCGCGGTGGGAATAAGCGATCGGTATCAATCGAGAGAACGACCACTGGGGTTTTAATCTGAGCTAGCGCTGCTGCAACGCCCCCGCGATCTCGTCCAATGTCATGAGAATTCATCGCCTCCGTGAGCACGATGTAGGTATTGGCATCAAAACGTTCTGCAAGTTTGCGAGCTTGATGGTCAAGATATGACTCAACGGCATAGCGTCCTGTCTCATCTCCTTGAAGTTCGCGCCCAAATCGAACATCCATCTCGGCTTCTGTTCGATAGGTCAGGTGCGCGATGCGCCGAGCAATTCCTAAGCCTTCAATAGGTCCACGTTCGTGCTCGTAATAATCCCCACCGTAAAAATGGGGATCGCTCTTGATGGCACGAATCTGAATCGAAGCAGTGCCAATTTGATCTCCAGTAGCGACCGCCGATGACCCAATGGTGCAGATAGCGCCAATACGTTCTGGGAATTGAATCGCCCATTCCAGCGAGCGCATGCCCCCCAAAGATGGACCTACAGCTAGACGATATTTCTTTATTCCTAGCGCATCGCTAAAAGCTACTTCCGCAGCGACCATGTCACGAATTGTTAGAGAAGGAAAACGAGATCCGTATCTTCTGCCATCAGGTGCGATGCTCGAAGGTCCTGTACTTCCCTGACATCCACCAATGACATTGGGGCAGAGAATAAAAAATTTATCAGTATCTAGCGGCAATCCAGGGCCGACCATCAAGGGCCACCAGCCAGGCACATCAGACCAACCAGTGAGCGCATGATTTACAAGAATCGCATTATCCCCATCTGCGTTTAATTGGCCCCAACTCTGATAGCAGATCGTGACATCTTCTAAAACGTCTCCGCTTTCAAGTGTGAGTGAAGCGATGGAGAGAAATTTGCGATCGCCTGGGTCGTCACTTTCTAGCCATGCGCCCGTAATCGGAAAGTGTCCCGATGGGGATAGAGGTGTACTCATTATGAAACCCTTCGCGCTTGTCGATGAAAGGTGCTCATCAACCTGGTCTTCACCCGGAGCACCCCGCCGCTATGGAGGGTTGCCGTCCAGTTAGCCGGGGCTGGAACCTGGAACTCGTGACCGTGGCCAAATCGTACGCGATGGTCTGGGTTTTGGGAAAACTATCCCGTGACTTCTTCATTGATGGAGTGAGGGGCGCCCTCGAATATCCCCGCACACACTTTGGGGTGGAGTTCTTTTCGCATCGCAGCAAAAGATTCTGAAGGCCAACCCGCGCTAAAGACTCGGGCTAGCAAGATCGTCAAAGAATATGCAGGGTCATCTTCGCGCGCCCTTTCAAGAGAGCGTCGAGCTAGCGCACCATCTCCATTTTCATAAGAAATTGCCGCTAATAAGGTTGCAACTGGAGCCGCACAACCGACAGGTGCAATCCGTAACAAATATCGCCACATACTCCAGTAGAGATCTTGAGTGCCTTGATCGTGTGAACCCAGAGCGAAATCCCGCACTTGGATATCACTTAGCCTGCCAATAACTCGCGCACAAATCTCTTGGTCATCGCCAATGTCTTTGCCTAGTGAACCTGCGATAAAGCGTGAAGCTAAATCGATAACTGCCACAGCTCCATCCCGGCGAATCTGTTGAATATCAGGATCATTTTGATCTACAAGAAATGAGCGAACGCTCGCCATAAACTGCGCATCCGATGAAAGTGGTAAAGAAGAGATCGACTGCCCTAACTCAGACTCATCTACATAAGGCATCGGGTGGCCAAGGGCAACTTGTTCTGCGGCAATACGAGAGGTAGAAATCTCAGGAAGCTCGCGTCCCTCGAGAGGACAGCAGTTAATATCGCAACAGAGCAATGAACGCCAACGACTTCCGAAAATGAGTAGCGATTCACGAACTTCAATATCAGCTCTGAAAAGCGCGCTGGCAAGTTGAGCAAGTATCTCCTCGCCTTGACTAGAACCCGCTGGTTGGTAGGCAACAATCAGCGCCGCATCAGCGCCTTCTCGCTCGAGGTGTGCGACTAATTGCACTTCCAAATCTTGGAGGCCTTCAACTGTAGGGAAATCAACGCGCATAGCCATGCCCACAGACTCATTCTTGAGTGCGACTATAACTATGGAGTCAGTGGGGTGATACCCGATAAGGAATGGGACTGCAGCTAATAGATCATGAGGTGATGTAAGTGTTGTCATCCTTGGAAGATGTCATTTACTACCCACACTCAATCTAGAAACTGTCCAAATCTGTGGAGATGAATTTACTGTGTAATTCGAATCGGCCCTGCTGCAACGGAGAGAACTTTCATCGAAACCATGTGGATTTCACCAGTAATTGCACGTGTTATCCCGTTAAAGCCCCACACCCCACCCCAGGTGGCAATCATGGTCACAATATATTTCCCCGGTCTTTGATAAGTATGAGTAATCTTTTGATGCGGGTAAGGCGCACCGGCACTTGTAGTCAGGAAGAAAGTTCCATCTCCGAAGCTCCACAAAAATGATGGCTTCATAGTCACATCCACTACTTCGCCAACTATTGCAACCTTCGTCGTGAATACCGCAGGTAAATCGCACCAGAAAATAGTAGGAACTTTAATTAGCGCCTGTGCGCTCGGTTGAACTAATACTTCGGCGGTAGGTAAGAGTTTCACCAAACGATCGTTAAGGGATGTCGCTGGAGTGACCTTCGCCTTTGGCACGATCTTTCGTGGAAGTGCTTTTCTTGTGGGGCGATAAGTGGGTCTCGCTTGGACGCTCGAAGTGGTGGCTGGCGTGGGCGCAACAGTTGCCTTAACAGTTGGCTTAACAGTTGGCTTAACAGTTGCCGTAACAGTTGGCTTGCGCGTCGCTCGAGGAGTGGGCGCAGCAGAGGCAGTGGCACCTGAACCTTTTCGCCCTTCGATAATGATCTGCCCATCCAAGGTGTAGACATCAATGCAGGCGCTTACGATGCAATCTGCCGCATAGGTGTCAGGTGCGTGAGCAATTACCTGAGCAAGAAAGAGAGAAGATACGGTGAAAAAGGAGAAGCACTTCATTCCTAGCGTGAGGTTTTTCATCGTGCGAGAGTAAATGGTGATGGCCAAAGTCAGACGTGTGGCAAGTCATGATGTGCAAATTTCCGCATCGTCCTAGAGTGGGGTTATGGTCCACAAAGATGGCGATGGTTGGGTCGAATGCACCTGTGGCAATAAGCACTGGGGCCTTCACGGCGCTGCAGGTTTGCTCTTGGTCCGCGATCACACCTTGCTATTGCAACATAGATCCGAATGGGTACATAACGGAGGCACATGGGGCGTTCCTGGAGGGGCAAGAGATTCTCATGAGAGCCCCGTTGACGCTGCAATCCGTGAAGCAGTTGAAGAAACAGGCATCGAACCTCATTTGCTGACGGTGCATCTCACTCACACAGTTGACCACGGAATCTGGCGCTATGACACCATCATCGCCGCTGCGCATCCTGAATTAGTTCCGCATCACATGAATGAAGAGGGCCAAGAATTGCGATGGATCTCGTGGGAAGAAATCGATGCTATGAAATTGCATCCAAGTTTTGCGGCCTCCTGGCCTGCAGTGAAATTACTCTTGCATCAACTCTTCTGATAATCGTTTAAGAGAATCTTTAACAATGGCAGCATCCGATGTTCGCCATAGCGGTGGCATTGAATTAAGAAGCACTGAGCCATAACGTTTAGTTACGATGCGAGAATCCAAAATTGCCACAACTCCGCGATCTTCCTCGGAGCGAATCAAGCGACCGGTGCCTTGAGCCAAGAGAAGCGCTGCACGGGGCAAAGAAACTTCCATAAAACCGCTACCGCCACTTGCATCAATTTCAGCGGCGCGAGCCGACATGACGGGATCATCGGGACGCGGGAAAGGAATCCTGTCTATCGCCACCAAAATACATGAAGCGCCCGGTACATCAACGCCTTGCCACAAACTCATAGTGCCGAGCAAAATAGATGTGGGATCTTTTATAAATCGCTCCACAAGCGGACCCACGGCATCCCCGCGTTTTTGTGTGATGATTTTGATGGGGAGTTCTGCCAATACCTTTCGCAGATGCGCATCTGCAGCTTCGACTCCACGCCAAGATGAGAAGAGAGCAAGGGTGCGACCTCCCGCTGCATCGATAAGTTCACCAAGTTCTGTGAGAGCTTCGATGCTTGGGCCATCGCGACCTGGTTCGGGCAAATGCTTGGGCATGTAGAGCATTCCCTGATTAGCAAAATCAAATGGCGAGCCGACGTCAAGCATCTGAACATTTGCTGGATCTAAATCTCCCTCCTCAACTTCTGCATCCACATCATTGCCCACCACAAATCCAATATTGCGCGCCATCGCATCAAACCCGTTACCTACAGTGAGGGTTGCAGATGTTGCGATCACGGGTGTCTTTGTTAGCAAATTTGCCCGTAGGACAGAAGAAACTGCAAGCGGAGCTAAATGAAGCGTTGAAAACGTTGGCTCATACCAGAGCACTTGCCCAACGCCGAGCTTTAATAGTTTGGCGGCTGTGGCCGATACCTCATTGACCGCGCCTTTAACTCGAGCCCGTTCGGCAATCGAATCTGAATCGACAATCTCTTCATCCGCGCTGATCATCTGCATAATCGCTTGTGCGCTCTCGCGTACTTTACGAATCGGCGCTTCAAGTTCTGATGGTAATTCTTGCAAACGCCCTTGCAGGGTACTTTCATGCTTTACGCGTTGGCCATAACCATCCATCGCATCGTCGAAGGCGTCGGCAGCTTTGGTGAAGACATCAGCCAACTTGCCTGGCATATGTTTGCGCGCCATAGCGGCTGCTCGATTTACTCGCGGCCCCGTAAGTTCTTCGGTGACCGCTTGTGTTGTGCGGTCCATAAACTCATGTGCTTCGTCCAAAATCACAGCATCGCGTTCTGGCAAAATTGGATGCGAATCCACAATTTCAATTGCTAAGAGAGTGTGATTGGTAACGACAACATCAGCAGTTTGCGCTTTAGATTTTGCAATCGCAGCAAAACATTGATGACCGTATGCGCATACATCGGCGCCAACGCATTCACGCCCTGATAAAGAATTAGCTGCCCATACCCGACGATCAACATCTGGTGCATCATCGCGATCTCCTGAAACGCCAGGAGTTTTCGCCCACGCAGCTAAACGTTTGGCATCTTGCCCTAAACTCGAAACTTCCAGTAAAACATCGCCGTCCGGGTCCGGAGTCTCGCTATTCATCTTCTGGAGGCAGATGTAGTTGCCGACGCCTTTATAGATCCCATATGAAATCTCGCGACCGAGCGCCTTTTCCAGCGCAGGAACAATACGAGGTAAATCGCGCTCTACTAATTGCCTTTGTAGCGCCAAGGTTGCTGTTGCAACAAGAACTTTTTTGCCATGCACAAGGGCAGGGACTAGGTAGGCAAGGGATTTTCCAGTACCTGTGCCAGCCTGCACCATCAAGTGATGACGGTCAGATAGTGCGTTAGCAACAGCTTCTGCCATCTCTATCTGGCCTTCGCGCGATGTGCCGCCAATGGCCTCAATTGCTGCTTCGAGGGCTTTGCGCACCTTTGCCGATTGATCGCTCACGGGGTCACACTAGCGGCTCTGTAAGTAGTTGAATCTTCAACTACCCCCTGCTACGATCGCCTCATGGAAAAGATGCCGGCGCTCTACATAGGTCATGGCGCGCCCATGTTGCTCGATGACAAACTTTGGACGAGCCAACTACGTGAAATTTCAGCAAGCATCCCGCAACCCACCTCGATTTTGATCGTGTCGGCCCATTGGGAATCAGAACCAGTCACCTTAAGTTCAACTCAGAGTTCCACGCCATTGGTCTACGACTTCAGCGGATTCGATCGCAAGTTTTATGAAATGGAGTACAACTCCCCCGATGCATCTGCTCTTGCTCTACAGGTGGCCGGGATAATGCCAACGACTGAACCAGTTCATCAAAGTAATCGAGGTCTCGATCACGGCGCTTGGGTGCCATTGCGGGTTATGTATCCCCAAGCGCAAATCCCGGTCCTGCAAATGTCGATGCCGACGCATGACCCTGAAAAATTACTTGAACTTGGCAAGCGCTTAGCCCCCCTACGCGAGGAAGGCGTTCTCATCATTGGCTCGGGATTTATGACACATGGACTGCGTTACCTGCGTGAGTGGACCCCCGATGCGCAAGCACCCACATGGTCTAGTGAATTTGATACATGGGCTGCACAAACGATGGCCAGTGGTGATATCGATACTCTCGCTCGCTATAAAGAATTAGCTCCAGGGATGCCTTACGCCCACCCCACGGTTGAACACTTTACGCCGCTCTTTGTCGCACTAGGTGCTGGGCAAAATCCAGAAACGCCCCCAGAAACCCTTATAGATGGCTACTTTATGGGACTTTCGAAACGATCTGTATTAGTCGCCTAGCTAAGCGAGAACTGTAATAGTGATCGTGAATTTCGTTCCGATTGCATTTGTGAGTTCGACCGTGGTGACACCAGTTTTAAGCGGAGAAAACGCACAGTTAGTGGTGTACGAACCTTGATCTCCGCCTTTGACGAATGTGCCAACTGTTGAATCGGCCACTACCCCACTCCACTTGCCGTCATCTGTCATTGAGAAGACAACTGAGTTGCCTAAATGCACAGTGGCTTCAGATGTTATGAGTGGATCAATCATTACTGGTGGCAACACTGTGGTGCCAGAAACTTGAGCAAGTGAGCAGTAAACAGAAACTGACTTAATCCAAGGCACCTGCACTGGTTTGATATTGGTAAAACCTTCATATTCAGAATTTGGACGTGGAGCAAATCCTGTTGCCTTCGACTCCCACGCAATAACCTTCTTCTTAGCTTTGGTCCAAGCTACAAATGTGCACGTATAATTCTGGTTTGCCTTGATCGCTGGTATACGAAAACGAGCATAAACATAGTAGCCCGTTTCAGGATCATGACGTGTCCCAGTTTTGACTATCTGAACTTTCGTTGCTTTCATCGTCACGAGAGCCGTTGCTGGTCCTTGGTAAAGGAATGCAAGGAGAAGGATAAACGCCAAGGTTTTTCTGCGGAAATTGCTCATACCTAAGATTAACTTATCTAGAGAGTAATTCGTTGCTTCCAAGCAGACTCTAAGGTTTGCGCAAAAGCCTCTAACGGTTGTGCCCCAGAGATGCCGAATTTCATATCGAAGACAAAAAATGGAACGCCAGTAGCGCCCAATTGTGCAGCGAGATTTCGGTCAGCAATAACCTCTTCGGTGAACTTTCCGGAAAGTAAAAGGTCCTCGGAAGCATCTGCATCAATGCCTACAGAAATTCCAATGGCAACCAGATCAGAGTGAGTAAATACAGGTTTAGATTTTTCGAAGTAGCCCGAATACATCGCTTCCAGGAGCCCAGAGCCCTCTCCCATCGATTGAGCCCATAACAACATCCGGTGGGCATCGAATGTATTTCCCGATAGCGTTGAATCGAGGTCATAGCAAAGTCCTTCGCCATCTGCGACTGCGCAGACGTTGGCTTGCATTTCTTTAACCGCACTTGGAGTCAAATTATATTTTTCAGCTAAGAGTTGCTGTGTCGGCTGAACCTCCGCGGCATCGGGCTGCAGTTGGAAAGCACGGTGTCGAACAAGCACCTGATCGCGATGTTCAAAAGTGCTCAGGGCGCGTTCTAAGCGCTTCTTGCCGATGTAGCACCACGGGCAAACTACATCCGACCAGACATCAATAATCACCTTATGAGTTTAACTGTATGAGCTCTGAAAAGAAAAAATCTCCGGCTCAATAATCTTGAGCCGGAGATTTTTAACTATTGGGATTAACTGCAACCAGATGTATTTCCGCAACCTTCGCAGACATAGCAAGCGCCAGATGCACGCATCTTGACTCCGCAGGTCATACACAGTGGAGCATCAGATTTGATTCCTGAAATTGCTTCAAGGAGTTCGGTTGAAGAACCAAAGGTGATTGGTGCGGATTCAATTGCAACCGCTACTGGCTTTGCCACTGCAACTGGTGCAGGAACAGACTCTGAGCGCTCGAACTCATCTTCTTCTGCTGCTACATCTTCTGTATAGGTGCCTGTTTCAAGGGCGCGAGCGCGCTCTGAGGCGGTGTATAGACCGATCCCTGAGCGAACTTCGAATGGCAAGTAATCAAGGGCAAGGCGGCGGAAGATGTAATCCATCATCGATTGCGCGATACGGATATCTGCATCATCAGTCATTCCACTTGGCTCAAATCGCAAGTTGGTGAACTTTTCGACAAAAGTTTGTAGAGGTACGCCATATTGCAATCCGATAGATACCGCGATTGAGAAAGCATCCATTACGCCGGCAAGAGTTGAACCTTGCTTGCCTAGTTTGAGGAAAACTTCACCAAGAGCGCCATCGGCATATGCGCCAGAGGTCATGTAGCCCTCAGCACCGCCAACAGAGAAGGAAGTTGTCATCGATGGACGTGACTTAGGTAGACGCTTGCGGACAGCCATTGCAGGTGCTGCAGTAGCTGGTGCATCGCTCTTTGCGGCTTTGCCATCAGAGAGTGGTTGGCCTACTTTGCAATTGTCGCGATAGACAGCGAGTGCTTTGAGGCCGAGCTTCCAGCCTTCGTAATACACCTCTTCGACCTCTTCAACTGTTGCCTCAGCTGGCAAGTTAACAGTCTTGGAGATTGCTCCGGAAAGGAATGGTTGGCAGGCAGCCATCATACGAACGTGTCCCATAGGTGCAATGGAGCGAGCTCCGAGTGCACAGTCAAAGACGTCATAGTGCTCTGGCTTGAGGCCAGGGGCATCGATGACGTGGCCATGGGTAGAGATGAATTCGACAATAGCTTCAATGGTTTCTTCTGCATATCCAAGTTTGCGAAGTGCTGCAGGAACTGTCTGGTTAACGATCTGCATCGATCCGCCACCGACAAGCTTCTTGAACTTCACGAGCGAGAAGTCAGGTTCGATACCAGTGGTATCGCAATCCATCATCAGACCGATTGTTCCTGTAGGAGCAAGAACAGAAATCTGGGCGTTGCGCCAGCCGTTCTTTTCGCCAGTGGAAAGACATGCATCCCACGCCTTGTTAGCTTCAGTCCACACATCACGATCAAGGGTGGTCTGCGATTTAGCTGAAATTGAAGCAGAGGCATGCTTGCGCATTACGCGAGCATGTGGGGCTGCGTTGCGTGCAAAGCCTTCATATGGACCAACGATGCCTGCAAGTTCTGCAGAGCGCTTGTAGGTAATACCGCTCATGAGTGAAGTGATCGCACCAGCAAGGGCGCGGCCACCTTCAGAATCGTAAGCAAGACCCGAAGCCATAAGAAGTGCGCCCAAGTTTGCATAACCAATTCCGAGTTGGCGATATGAACGTGTTGTATCGCCAATGGCTGTTGTTGGGAAATCTGCGAAACAGATTGAGATATCCATTGCAGTAATGATCATCTCTGCTGCGCGACCAAAGGTCTTGGCATCAAATGAACCATCTGACTTGAGGAATTTCATCAAGTTAAGTGAAGCCAAGTTACATGATGAGTTATCTAGTGACATGTACTCAGAGCAAGGGTTGGAAGCGTTGATGCGTCCGGTCTCTGGGTTTGTGTGCCAGTCATTGATTGTGTCGTCATACTGAATTCCAGGATCAGCACATGCCCAAGCGGCTTGAGCCATCTTGCGAAAGAGTGAACGTGCATCAACTGATTCGATAATTTCGCCAGTGGAGCGAGCCTTAAGACCGAACTCTGTGCCACCTTCGTAGGCGCGCATAAAGTCATCGCTGACGCGAACTGAGTTATTGGCGTTCTGATATTGAACCGAGATGATGTCTTTGCCACCAAGATCCATATCAAAGCCAGCATCACGCAGTGCGCGAATCTTGTTCTCTTCATTGACCTTTGTCTCGATGAATTCTTCGATATCTGGATGATCAACATCAAGGACAACCATCTTTGCAGCGCGACGGGTTGCTCCACCTGATTTGATTGTTCCTGCTGATGCATCAGCACCGCGCATAAATGAGACAGGACCTGAAGCGGTTCCGCCAGATTTTAGGAGCTCTTTAGATGAGCGAATCCGTGAAAGGTTAAGTCCTGCGCCGGATCCGCCTTTAAAGATCATGCCCTCTTCGCGGTACCAGTTAAGAATCGAATCCATAGTGTCGTCAACGGAGAGAATGAAACATGCGCTCACTTGTTGTGGAGCGGCTGTTCCGACGTTAAACCAGACAGGTGAGTTGAAAGAGAAGATTTGGTGCAAAAGCATATGTGTGAGTTCGTGTTCGAAAACTTCTGCATCTGCATCAGTTGCGAAGTAACCAAATTCTTTTCCGGCTTTTGCATAGGTTAAAACCACGCGGTCAATAACTTGCTTGAGTGACCACTCGCGATTTTCTGCACCGACTGCGCCACGGAAATACTTAGTGCTGACAATCGTTGATGCGTTCACAGACCAAAAATCTGGATATTCGACGCCGCGTTGTTCGAAGACAACTTCGCCGCTCTTCCAGTTTGTCTGGACAACATCTCGACGCTCCCACGTCACTTCGTCGTAAGGGTGCACTCCAGCTTTTGTGTAAATCCGCTCGAGTGTTAAACCCTTGCCTGACTTAGTGGTGGACTTGCTAGGTCGATTGATGACCGTCTCTGACATGTGTATTTCCCCGTCTTCTTCTCGTTGAACTTAAATACTTACTGAACTTTTTTGCGTGGCAGAACTATCTTTTCGTGCTGGGGAATTGTCTTGCTTTGTTTTACTTGTAGAACTTGTTGTACTCGATGGCACTGCTCGCAGTAGGGCGATCTCGCCTTCGAAATCTTCGAGGGAGTTAAAGTTACGGTATACCGAGGCATAACGCAGGTATGCAACCTCATCGAGTTCGCGAAGTGGCGCCAAAATCGCCATCCCCACTTCTTGAGCTTCGATTTCAGCTTGACCGCTCGAGCGAAGGGCCTCTTCGACGCGTTGGGCCAAGAGAGCTAGGTCATCAGAATTCACTGGTCGTCCCTGACACGCTTTACCGACGCCGGCAATTACCTTGTCGCGACTAAATGGTTCGGTAGCTCCAGAACGTTTAATAATGTTGAGCAAAGTTGTCTCTTGTGTGGAGAAACGTGCGCCACATTCTGGGCACTCACGACGGCGGCGAATCTGCGTGCCATCTTCAACTTGGCGAGAATCCACGACGCGAGAATCATCATGTCGGCAAAAAGGGCAGATCATGCGGCGCGTCGTCCTTCCTCTAGGAATAATCGGGTGTATTAGCAATATTTGTTAAAACCCACGAGTAGTGTGGGAAACCACTACTTATGGAACTATATCGCGTCTTGACCCCTATATCTAGTGGTAACTGTAAAGGCGTCCTCAAGGCTTTCCCCGTATTGGCAGAGCATGGCGCTCATAGGGCGTGTCGCGCGAGGCAGAACAGGGACGAGTTAGGCAGGAATGCGCAGAAGATCCCCCGCCGAAACATCTGGCAGGGTCAGGGAGTTGGCCTCCATGATCGCTCCGATGAGGCCGCGGATATCGCGACCATGGGATTCATCGCTAGCTATCGACCACAGAGTCTGGCCAGGAGCAACCACAACGGTAATAAATGTCTGTGTATCTGATTGTGTAACAACGCTACCGGCTCCTGCTTTCATCGAAAAAGCAGCGCCCAGCACTATCGCCAGAGAGAACACGACGAGGAACCGCGCTAACCGACCACGACGTGTTAATCGACTCGCACCTGTGCGAGAAGAAACGTTCATGGATCGGGACGGATAATTCAGTGCGATTGCGCTCATGGTCGTGCCTCCTGGACTTTCACTTTCTTACAACCTTGGGGAAGGTTTCGAACACTTGTTCGATAGGATATTTATAGTCCAACCCACTGACAAAAGCAAGAATTATTCGAACAGATGTTTGAATTTTTTGCCAATCTGCTCTACCCTCTAGCCATGAGCAAAAACCTCGAAGACAAAGGCCCCAAGGCAGCGCCCGCCAAGGCGACCCGCAGCAAAACCAGCGACCCAATTACCGAGCTGCCAGATGGCCCAGCCGATGAGCATGGCCTCACCACCCGTCAGCTCAAGATCTTGCAGGCGATTAAAGCCGCGGTGACCACCAATGGCTACCCGCCCTCTATGCGCGAAATCGGGGCTGCAGCAGGACTTGCCTCCCCCGCATCAGTCCAGTACCAACTCCAAGCCCTGGAGAAGAAGGGCTTTATCCGCCGCGACCCGACCCGTGGACGAGCTCTAGAGGTCCTGCTCCCCGGAGAAGAACCGCACATCGCCCCAGCCGATAAGACTCGTCAAGTCCCGCTGGTCGGGCGTATCGCTGCCGGTGGCCCTATCTTGGCTGAGCAATCTATCGAAGAGACTTTTCCGCTACCTGAATCCATCGTCGGTCAAGGTGATTTGTTTATGCTCAAGGTCGTCGGAGATTCAATGATTGATGCCGCTATCTGCGATGGCGACTTCGTTGTCATCCGTTCTCAAAAAGATTGCAACAAGGGCGAGATCGTTGCAGCAATGATTGATGGTGAAGCGACTGTCAAAACATTCTCGCGCAAAGATGGCCATATCTGGTTGCTACCTGCCAACGATGACTTCGCCCCCATTAACGGCGATAACTGCGAGATCTTAGGAAAGGTCACCGCTGTCTTGCGCAGCGTTAACTAGCTTTCTTTGCGGACCATCTTCCAGTGATAAAGATAAAGCGGGCCAGCAATAAGTAAGGTTGTTACCGAATCAACCAAACTCATAATTGCTCTGTGCTGATTCTGGTCATGCGTCTGCTTGGCCATTAATGCGCTCTCTGCAACGCTAGGTTTTACTGTGTTGTAAGGATCGATATACACAGGGTCTGGAAATATGGCTGAGATTCCATTACGGACAAGGCTCACGATTGAAAAAAGACAGACCATCAATGTGATGAGGCAGACCGCGTAGAGATAGAGCGAGCGCCAATCAAAGCGGTCGTGGCGCTGAATGACTACTGCGCTGGCAACCTTTGCGGTGGGTGCTTTCTTAGCGACCTTCTTGGCCGGAGCTTTCTTCGTAGTTGCCATGGATACATAGTCTCACCCCCATAAGTAAATTGTGCTTATTTACAGAGGTTTTACTTCGGCGCGTAAGAGTTTTCCTAGTGCGCCCCTTCTCCAGAAGTTAGACTCTGGCGAATGTTGCCGGGCTAAGAAATGAGAGAGCTATGACGACGTCACATGAAAGCGATCTACCAACAACTCTTGCATCCCCCATCGATGGCAGTGCCAAGGTCCGGTTCACTCCTGTCAAGATTGCTGGCCTAGTAGGCGGCGTTGTCGTCTTACTAGGCGCTGGTATCGCCCTATCTTTCGCACTCCTATCAGGAGGCGGCGCGCAACCGGAAGATGTTCTGCCTAGAGACACGGTTGCTTTTGCGAAAGTTGACTTCAACCCACATATTGGACAGAAAATCGCTCTCGTACGTTTCGTCACCAAGTTTCCTAAGACTTTTAAGAATGTCGATGAGAAAGATCCTGTTGGCTCCCTATTTAACCAATTTGTTACTAATTCCAATTTTGATTGGTCAAGAATTAAGCCTTGGATTGGAAGCCGATATGCAGTAGCCGCCGTAGAAGACGCTAACGGAATTCAACCTGTTGTAGTTCTTGAAATTACAAATGAGCAAGAGATGAAGTACTACTTCGCAAAAGAACTACCGGATGAGAATTACGTGATTCAGAATGGTTTTGCGATTATCTCTACGAACAAATCAACGCTCGATTTAATCACTTCGGCACCAACTCATCTCTCCGATAATCCACAATTTAAATCAGACCTTGCCGCCCTTGGTGGAGACCAGATTGCACTCATTTGGGCGGACTTGAAACCCATCGCCAATTACGCCAGCGATACCATCAACTCACTTCTCTATGATTTTGGATCAGGCATTGATCTGAGTTCGCTAGGCAAAATCAGTGGCCGTATCGCTCTTGGATTCCACGTCACGCCCGATAGCGTTGTAGCAACTTTCGGGACTAGCGGCATGGGTAGCGTCGCTTCTCTGGCAAGTAAAGTTGATTCACAAGCAACCATTGGTCAATTCCCTTCCAACACATTGCTTGCGCTTAACTTAGATGGCGTTGGCAAGGCAATCTCAGATGCCATAGCTAACAACCCTGACATCGCAAATTTACTCGGCGGAGATAGCTACTACAGCAATGTCTCCCCTGAAGATTATGCGGCGGTTCTCGATGGCCCGCTCGCAATCATTCTTCTACAGAACCCGAAGGATCCTGCAAGCCCCTTGGTGGCAATTCGGATCTCGCCAGCGAACGCAAGTAAGGCGCGAACTGCCGTGAAGAATCTTGAGAATTATTTCTACGGAGAAAACCTGCCTTCGGTGAGCGATGGGGATTACATTTACTTTGGAGTTGATGAAACTTCTCTCAAGCAGCTCATCGCAGAGATGAACTCCCCAGCAGAACGTTTGGCAAATACTCAAATTTACAAGAAATCAGTAACAGGCTCCGGGTACCTCGCGGTATTTGCCAACCTCGACCAATTGATTTCAACATTTGATTTGCAGATTCAAGATGCACCGCTTGGGGGCCTTGGAATCGTCGGTAGCGTCAACGATGGCGCCGAAGGTAGCTCGCGCACGACCTTTACACTTTCGCTGAAATAATTACTTGAGGGCTTTAGCGACTGCAATCAGTTCTTGGTAGGTAATTCCACCGATACCTTGAACTTGGATTTCGGTGGCCTTCAAGTTCTTCTTTGCCTTTGTCGTGAACATTAGAAATCCACCGACTCGGGCAATATCTTTGGTGCCACATGCTTTAAATGCTTGCGCATTCATAGGATCGCAGTACACGTGAACCACAGCGCGCGCGCCATTAATCGTTGTCGAAGCAAGAGTCTTTGAAAGCCCTGGGTCGGAACATTTATCCCCTGCCATCGTCTCGTAAATATCTAACTTCTTCTTACCTGTGCCATAACTTACTGCCACCCATTGCTCTTTGCCGGCGGTACAAAGAAGGGACTGGAAGGTATGCAACTTCAAATTCAAGGTATTAGATGGCTTGTATATGCCATAAGTCCGTCCAGTCTGAGCGTCCACGAACTTATCCCCTGATCCCATAGCGAAGGCAAAAGTGGGAGCAAGAAGTGAAAGTACAACCAGTGAAAAAAGAGATTTCTTTGGGAAACGCGTCATCTTCATAGAGTACCTCCTAAATCGGAGGCTACATTTAACTATGCATCTTGATTCGCTGGTAACTTCCTTAGACTTATTGGCAACCTTTGCATTTGCGATTGTTGGCGCCCGTATCGCCGCAAGTCGAAATATGGATTACGGTGGAATTGCCCTCATTGCGTCGGTGGCTTCAATTAGCGGGGGAACCCTTCGCAATTTATTTCTTGGACAAACGCCTCCATGGTTATCCCATCCCTGGCTCTTTGCTTCAATATTGCTGGCAGTAATTCTTACTATCGCAAGCAAAGAACGTGCATCCGTTGGCCGCTTCTTTCTCTCTTTAGATACCTTCGGATTAGCCGTTGCCACTGTTTCAAGTACAAGCTTTGCCATAAGTCTGAACGTCAACTTTGTTGCATCTGTAATCTTGGGATTGATCGGCGGGGTAACAGGAGGGCTTTTGCGCGATGTCCTCTGCCAAGTCGAACCAGTGCTCTTGCATCGTGAAACAATTGGCACATCTTGTCTGGCAGGGTCGGTCGTTTATGCGAGCCTTGCCAACTTTGGGGCATCAACCCTGATTGCATCTTTGGTGGCTGGCGCTGTAGTTATTTCGGTACGCGAACTTTCCATTAAATTCAATTGGAACTTGCCACGCATCTAGTGTTGCCAATCAGCGAAGTTATTGAGAAACTAGGGCTATGACACACACTCGCGCAGTGCGCTTACCTTCAGATGGAAATATCGAACGTGGCAAAGCGGTGTCAATGAAAGTTAATGGCGTAGCGATCACCGCTTACGAAGGTGAAAGCGTTGCAAGTGCATTGATGTGCGAAGGCATCTCAACCATGCGCACCACCGTGGCAGGAGATCCACGCGGAGTTTTTTGCGGAATGGGAGTCTGCTTTGAATGTTTGGTCAATGTCGATGGCGTAGCAAGTACGCGTGCCTGCATGACCTGGGTCAAAGAAGGAATGGATGTTAAAACCCAGAACGGTCTGCAAGCTAACAAATAACTTCAGTAGGAACTCTCGACCAAACTGACGTATTGATCATCCGGATCTTTAAAGTACACATACTTAAACTCCGAATTACCCACATCTAGCACTTGGATTTCAGAGTGCATCTCAATGCCTAAACTTTGCAGTTGAGCAACACCTTTCTTGATGTTCTGCACACCGATACCGAAATCCATAGGACCTACATGGCCCCACTCTCCGCGACAATCTTCATAGAGTGGTGTGAGACGGACCGGTTCGATTCCTGCCCCTTGCGCAGCTAGGTGGAGGGTCATGTGGTGGCCAGGCAATGGTCGGCCAACCTGATACCAAGGAGCCATCGGGTCAAAGAATTCTGTTGACTCAAATATCTGATCCACGAAACCTAGCGGTTTGTAGAAATCAATTGTTGCCTGCATATCTGAAACCCCAAATGCAACGTGGTTAACGCCTTCGACTCGAGGCTTACCAGGGCGCGAAGTCCAGAGACCTTTCCATTCGATGAGCTCAACTTTTCCGCGCCATGGGTCGGCAACGTATCCGATATCAAGTTCGATGTTGTGCGGGCTCACTGCAGCATTAAGTGGAACCATTAAAGATTCGCATCCAAGCTTGTCGACGAGCTCCTTAAAGATTTCGTGCGTATGAACTGTGTGGAGACAGACTTCAGCCAAGCCAATTTCGCCGTAACCAATTCCAGCCGGGTATGGCGGAGCGCCAGCGCCATCTAAACGTTGGACTAACTTCACCTTTCCTGGCCCTAGGCGAGAGGCATTCTTGTTTCCTAACATCACGATTCGCGCTTTTACGGAATTAGATTTCGTAATCTCTTCAAGTCCAGGCACTGGCCCCGTGTAATCGAAATAGAGTTCTGTGAAACCGAGCTTTCGTCCCCAAAAATCTAAGGCGACATCCATGTCACCTACGCCGATACCTGCGTGATCAACTCCGAGAAACATTGCCTACTCCTCTACTTTGCCAACGGAATGTTGAATTCAACCAAAATAGCTCTAATCTTTTCAAGGCTTGCCGCATCGGTGATGGGAAGACGTGGCCTGCGAACTGTTCCGCCCGGTGCGCCCATAAATGCCATGATCGCTTTAAGTTGGCTCTGGTATGCGCCCCACTTACCTCGCCAGCCACCTGGTTCCCATAAGGATTCAAGCAACTGCAGATTACGAATTGCATGGACGCGTACAGGCTCTAAATTACCAGTCCAGTAATTCTCCCAATACGCAGAATCGGCTGCACCAAAGATACTGCCGCCTCCGATGGTTCCATCTCCGCCACATTCGATCATGAAATCTAGGTTGGCAGGGACCATGAAATTTCCAAAAATCCGTACATCTTTCACTAGCGCTCTGGTTGTGGTCAGGAATTGTTCTGCATTTCCCGTGCTGTCTTTAATTGCAACAACATATTCAAGGTCGGCTAATTTGCGTGCTAAGTCGCCTTCGATTTCGATTGATGTGCCGTGCGGCCAGTTATAAACCATTGTGGGCGCAGGAACACCGCGGCCCAAATCCTCGAAGTATGCAACTGTTTCGTTGGGAAGAGTTTTCGAATATGCAGGGGCAGAAGAACAAATCCCTGCTGCGCCCACAGAGATTGCGTGTTCACCTAGTTTGATAGATTCTTTTGCGGTGAATGTCGTGACACCTACAACAACCGGAACGCGTCCAGCCACTCGATCTACAACAAATGCTGCTACTTCTTTACGTTCTTCATGCGATTGGGAAAACCATTCGCCCGTTGTTCCGTTAAGAAATATTCCATGCATGCCATCACGAAGGTAACCATCAATGAGCGCACCGAAGAGAGTGAAGTCGATATCGCCATTTTCCTTAAATGGAGTGGGAGAAGCGGGCCAATAGCCCCTCCAATCAACTGAATTACGGTCCATTGCTTAGCTCCTTATTCGTTTAACTTGCTCTGTCGGGGTTGAAAGAGTGAGGTATCGGGTTAGATTTCCCTTGTGAAGAAATATATTCAGCCAACATATGTGAAACCATCGGCCCGAGAGTAAAGCCAGTAGGTACTAACGCTACGTGATAGCCCGGGACCTTCTTCGATTCGCCCAGAATTGGATTGAAATCATGAGTGAATGCCCAGATGCCAGACCACGTTCGAACTAATCGCACATCCTTAAGTAAAGGTAGGACATCCAAAGCCACGGCAGCATTACCTGCAGCGCTTGCCCAGTAATTTGAATATCTCTTGGGAAACTTCTCAACCCTAGAAGGCCAACCTCCGCCAATAATAAAGGTGTTGTTCGAGGACTGCTTCAAAGTTAATCGCCGACCAATATGTTGAACCATCGGTGTTAGAACTTTTTCGTAAGGTTCAGTCACATTCACATGTAATCCGCTCAAACCCATAGGCAATGAAATGCCTAGTTGCATGGAGAGATCCTGAGTCCAAGGTCCAGCTGCATTCACCAAACGGTTACAAAGAATCTCGCCACGTGAAGTTTTCACCTTGAAACGAAAAGTCGGATTGTTTTCAATTCTTGTGATTGACAATACTTCGCAATTCTTACGAATCCGTGCGCCATTTTCTGCAGCTCGTAATGCAAATATTGGTCCGACAGTAAGAGGATTGGCATGACCCTCTTGTGCGCAATAAGAAATTCCTGAAAGTTTCGGTGACAGGTACGGCGCAAAGTCTCGCATCTCTGTACCGGTCATCACTTGTGTCTCTAATCCAGCAGCTAATTCAATTCTCTGTTTATCGCGCAAAACCTTAAGTTCGTCTTCAGTTTCTGAGACCATCAAGCCGCCCGTGAAGTGAACCCCTAGATCCGCGTCGAGCTCATCCTCTAATCCGTGCCACAAATTGGCTGCATCCAGTTGTAAGCGAACTTCTCCTGCTAGACGCGCCTCCTCTTCAGGAGTAATGCTCTTGGTTAATTGATGAATCGCTATCTGGAAATGGAAACTTCCAGCGTTCGTACCGGATGCTTCGCGATTGAGCTCTCCGCGTTCAAGCAACGTTACCTCTACCCCAGATTTTGAGAGGTAATACGTGAGCGCTGTGCCTAGCAATCCCCCGCCAATGACAACGGTTTCAGATTCCTTAGGAAGTTCCGAATTGGCTACTTCATCGGAAAGGTAGCTCGAAATGAGCTCGTGAGTTCTATTTTCCATCAAAGAAATATTTCTGATCAGAAACGGTCTCATCTGCAATCGCCCCTAGGGCAACAGGTTTGACTGGGAATCTTGGAGTGCCTTGATGAACATCGGCGATATCGATGCCATGGCGCTGGGCAACCATCGCGGAAATCTGTCGTTGGCAGTTCCTGCCTTGGCATGGACCCATACCTGCGCGGGTATAGGCCTTCACCACGGATAAATCTGCAGTGGAATCAATTACTCGATCAATATCCAATTTAGTCAATATCTCACAGCGACAAATAATTGTTTCATCGCTTGCCAATTCAAAAATCCCTTGCTTCACATCAAACATGGAGCGAAGAGCGCTTTGAAATCTTCTGCGCTCTTTAGTTTCCGTATGGAACTGCTCTGCTTTTTCTCTAGCTTGACTTAGGTTCAAGAGTCCAAGTTCTTGAGCAACTGAAATTCCTACAAGATTGCCGCGGCTGATAGCGATGTAAGATCCTTCAACTCCTGCGCCATCGCCTACTGCATAAACGTTGGGCACTGAGGTGCGTCCCCACTCATCTGTCTGGGCTACATAGCCGCCTTTACTCTCTTGGTATTCGAAGTCGCACCCAACTAATTTCAAGAGTTCGTTAGAGGGTAAAAAACCATAACCCAAACAAAGGGTGTCTACCTCTATACGTTTTGAGGTGCCTTTCTTAACGCGCCAGTTACGATCCACTTTGGCGATGGTGACAGCCTCTACACGTTCGATCCCGTGTGCCTGAACAATGATGGTTCTGTATTTGACTGGAATTCTTTTGCGCAACAGGGCGAGACGGTACTTCATCGCATCGGAAATAAGATCCCAATTTCCAGTTGAAGCAGCGAGCAATCCCAATACGTTTAATGGAGTTGGTGCAGAACCCGCTTCTAGAACGCTGACAATGTTGGCTCCATAACCGGCAAGTTGTGCTGGAAATGCCAGAGCCACAGGACCGCTACCCGCAAAGAGAATTCTTGAACCGGGTAGAACTCTCTGAGTCTTCACCAAAGTTTGTGCTGCACCGGCTGTGATGACGCCAGGCAATGTCCAGCCAGGAAAAGCGACAGGGCGATCATAAGCTCCAGTTGCAATCAAGAGTTTCTTAAATTTCAGACGTGACACTTGCTCGTCTTCAGTTGCGAAAAGAAGATGATCTTCTTCTATCGATACTACAGCGCTCTTGAGAAAAAGTGAGATGCTCTGCTTGTCAAAATCAGCGATCAAATTTTGCCCAATTTTGGGCGGTACCTGCAATTGGGTCTGGTTTGCTATTTTAAAACCACGGCCGAGCTGTTTGTAAATTTGGCCACCGAGGGTTACTCGTTCATCTAAAAGTGCAATTTTCACACCATGTTTAGCTGCTTGAATCGCGGCAGCCATTCCGGCAGGGCCGCCACCAATTATGGCGAAATCAAAATTCAATTCCGCATCTTTATTTATGGTGACCACCTCCTACAGGTTCTCTTTAATTCCAAATTTCAATAGTGCATTCATTTTGTACTCAAGTAGCAATGGTAGGCACCTTGCCGAAACAAGTTACCTACCATTGCATTTACCTGACTAGTACTGCTTGCGCTAACCCTGGAGGGTTATGAACAGGCCTTTGGCATTTCTGCAAGGTCAAAGCCCATTTCTTTCTTGAACATCTTGCCCATTGCACCGCTCTTGTAGTTGGTACAGATGAAGGCGCTCAACTTCTTTTGAAGGCTGAAGTTTCCAAGTTGTACAGCCCATGCACCGAATCCAACGTCGATTGGCTTGGCCAATTTAACAACTGCAAGCTGTCCTGGGTTTGACTTGATGAAATCAGCTGCGAGGTATTCCTCAACAACGATTGCATCTGCGCGACCAGTTGAAACCTCAAGGAATGCCGCTGATTGGTCAGGGAATCCAACGAGAGTTGCAGCTGAGAAATTACTTGTAACTAGACCAGCAGCAGTTGAACCTTCAAGAGCTGTGATCTTTGTTCCTGCAACGTTCCAGCCAGCAAGTGTTGCTGCGCGTGTAGTTCCTGGCTTTGCAGCAAGGATGGTGGTGTAAGGAACATAGTCACGTGAGAATGTCACAGACTTTGCACGCTCTGCAGTTGCAGTGTGGCCAGCTGAGATCATGTCGAATTTACGTGCCATAAGTCCTGGGATCAATCCAGCCCAGTCGATGTTCTTAATAACAAGCTTTAGTCCGAGGCTCTTTGCAAGAGCTGTAACCATTGCAACGTCATATCCGGCTGGCTTGCCCTTGGCATCGAGATACATCTCTGGCTTGAAAGTAAGGGACATACCTACAGTGAGGCTGCCTGCCTTAACAAGATGCAGATTAACGGCTGCAGCTGCTGAATGTGTTGACGCTTGTGCACTGCCACCCAGCATCGCCATAGACGCCGTGAGAGCTGCCACAAGGACAACTGATAGTTTCTTTCTCATGGAATTTCCTTCTTCCGTTTTTTATATGTGGATGGGATGTAGGCCGTGCATTCTAACTAGACCAATCGGTTGCTCCACTGCTAGCTAAACTTCGCTATCAGTACTGCTACCTTTTGGTTTTTTCCCTTAGTTAGAAATCTAGATATTCTGCCTGTTGGTGGGTATTGGAAATTCTTCTCAATACCTCTGAATATTAAGTCCACCGCGAAAGCGATGCAGACATAAAGCACGGCAGCAGCTGAATAAAGTACAAATGGCTGGAAATTAGTTGCATTTAGATTTTGCGTTACACGTACAACTTCAACGAGACCAATGATCGCAAAAGTAGAAGTGTCCTTGACCATACCGATATACATGCTTCCGATATTAGGAATCGCAATCTTCGTTGCTTGAGGCAATATCAGTGAAGTGAAGACTCTCGCGCGGCTCATTCCCAGGGCCAATCCAGCTTCACGTTGCCCCTTAGGAATAGCTTGGAGGGCGGCGCGGAAAATTTCGGAGAAGAATGCCGAATAAAGCAAAGTCAGTGCAATTACGCCGGCTTGAAATACCGTGAAGTTATATCCAAAGAGAAGTGACCATCCAAAGTAAACCCAGATGACACTTACTAACGCTGGGATGCCGCGGAAAATATTGACATAACTTGCGGCAAACATTGAAGCTGGTTTAAAAGAACTCATTCTGCTAATTGCTAGAAAAAGTCCGATTGCGACAGAAGTAACCAGGGCGACTATAGAAACTTGAATCGAAACTTCAAGGCCCCTTACTAAAGCCCAACGATTTTCCCAAACAAGAGCCCAATGGAAGTTAACTGGTGGCAAATCGTCAGATCTAAACATTTATAGCACCGACCCTATAAATTGTTGTGCTCGTGCATTTGTCACATTGTCATAGAAATCTCGTCCTCCGGTAGCCACGATATTTCCGGCTTCCATGAATACGTTCAAGTCCCCTACCTCGCGAGCGAAGTTCATTTCATGTGTAACAACCACCATAGTCATACCAGTCTCAGCCAAATCACGCATAACCGCCAATACCTCACCGACTAACTCAGGATCCAAGGCAGATGTTGGTTCGTCAAAGAGCATAACTTTTGGATCCATGCTTAACGCCCGAGCTATTGCGACTCGCTGTTGTTGGCCACCAGAAAGTTGCCCTGGGAAATTAGCTGCCCACTTAAGCAAACCAACCTTCTTCAATTCAATCGCTGCGCGCTCTTGTGAATCTTTGACAGATGTTCCTTTGATTTTACGGAGCGACACTGCGATGTTATCTAGTGCACTTAAATGTGGAAATAAATTAAATTGTTGGAAAACCATTCCGACATTTCTACGAAGCTCTATTGCTTTGCCACGTGGAACTTGCTTCTCACCTTTTACGCCAGGTCCGTATTCAACACCTAAAACTTTTACACTTCCAGAATCAGGCTCTTCCAGTAAATTCATAGAGCGAAGTACTGTTGATTTTCCAGAACCTGAAGGGCCGAAAATAACTACGTGGTTTCCTTTATGCACTTGCAAATCAATTCCATGGAGAACTTCTACAGTTCCAAAAGTTTTGTGAATGCCGCGAAGTTCAACTAGAACTTCAGATCCGACGCTGGAACTTTTTGCGGACATCTTTTCTTAACTCACCTTCGTTGGTAGAGCAAAATCTTCACATATATCCCTGGGTTTTACTAGAAAAATGGGGCTCTTTACCGCACTATTTTGTTCATATTCCGCACAAAATATAGAGATTCTGCGTCTCTGTAACATCTTGTTACTTTGCACCAGTTACAGGAAACTTAAGCAAGATTTCTGGAGGGAAATTATGCAAACAAATGAAACTTTAGTAGGCAGAATTGAAATTGAAGATTTAGTAAAGAAGTACTGCCTCTACTTTGACACCAACCAACCAGAGAAACTTGTCGATCTATTTTCTGAAGACGCCTGCATCGACTATGGCCCTGAAGTTGCTCCGCTCCATGGCAAGAGTGAAGCGTTCACGATGATTTCACGAGGACTCACGAATCTTTTCGCTCAAACGAGTCACCACATTTCCAATTTTATCCTTGATTTCGATTCGGACGATTTAGCTCATTCCGTTTCCTATATTTACGCATGGCATCGTTATCAAGATAAAGAAGAAATTGGATACCTATGGGGTCAGTATCATCACAAATTCACACGTGAAAACGGTTCATGGAAAATATCTGATTTAAAACTTTTCGCGGTAAATATTGATAATTTTCACAGAGCGACGATGCACCCTGTTGATCGGAAACAATAATTCGTATTTACGAGTTTTCGTAGAAATTGAAGTTCTTGCTCGTCGCAATCAATTTGTTAATCTCGGCTAGTGCGCGATCTCGTTTCTCGACATTTGCTTCCCAATCGGCAACCTGAAATATCTCACCCATATCTTCTGCGACTTTCTCTACTAAATCTGGGGTCCAGGGGTCATTTTGATTGCGTTCTTTACCCATTCTGAAATAACTCTCGCCCATGCGCGATGCGTGGTCACGAATGCCACCTTGAGCGTTGAGTGAAGATGTACCGAACGGCCCGAGAACGGCCCATCTCTTGCCCAATCCTTGCGTCATAATAATGTCAATCTCTCTGGGACTAATTACTCCATCGCGTACAAGAGCGTATGCCTCCCGCAAAATTGCTCCTTGGAGTCGGTTAAAAACAAAACCTTCTATCTCTTTCTTGACCTGCACGGGGTGCATACCCACCTGCGTTAACAACTCCATTGTTGCAATCACGACTTCAGGTGAAGTTACATCTGATGGGACGACTTCTGCGATTGAAAGCAGGTACGGAGGGTTTCCGGGATGTACAACAATTGCTCTTTCAGGGTGCTTCATCTTCGCATTGAACTTCGAAGCCCCGAGAGCCGATGAAGAACTTGCAAGAATTACAGCGCTCGAAGTAAGGCGATCTAAATCTTCAAAAATTGCCTCTTTGAGTTCTACCTTTTCAGGGGCACACTCTTGTACATATTCAGCGTTAGCAACGCATTCGCCTAAATCCGTAGTTGTTGAGATTCGCCCAACAATCTTCCTTGGTTCCTCGGTAAGCATTCCTTCTGCCGATAAGAAATCCAAACGATTGATTAAATTGGTGTTGAGAGAATCCAATTTGGTCGGGTCTACATCGTGCACGCAAACTTCATGACCCGCCCGGGCAAAGGTAATTGCCCAGGCAGCCCCGATACTTCCAGAACCAACAATTGCAATTTTCATCAAGGTGTATCTTTTTTATACTTGCGGCGATAAGCCTTCCATGTAGTTGCCCATTTATCTGGGTCGTCCAAATTGGTGCCGTCGAGTTTATGGACTACTTGGTTGTGCGGAGATGACTTAACGAGTTCTGGATTAGTGCGAGCTTCGTTACAGACATGTTCGAGGACATCAATCCAGTAATCGATATCTTCAATTGACCAGAGCTCCCCAGCCTCAGGCGTAAAAGGTTCTGGAACAAACCATGGTTCGTGGCTGAGCCAGTATGCATCTACCCCAAAATCGGTCATGCGATTTTGCACATCCACAGTCGTGACACCAGTGTCCTTGGTCAGATCACCAAGACCATATCGAGTCATTTCGAGGCGACGTTTCTTCATATCTGGAAAACCTATTGAAATGCCTTTGATTTTCATCAAACGCTTCTCCATATAGTTATTCGCGAGCACCGAAATATTTGCGGCATCACGCAGTCCTTCTATACCCATCGCTCGCGTCCAGGCATAAGCGCGAATTACCACCGGTACGTTGCCCCAGAATTCGCGGACACGACCTACCCCTGCATCGGAGTTCTCCTTTAAGAAATATCCGCCGTGACCATCTTCTTCTACGAGTGGACCAGGTAAGAATGGAATCAGTTTTTCGGTACAACCATAAGCGCCGACAGCGGGGCCTCCGCCACCTTTGGGCCCGCCGAAAGTCTTATGCAACATATACATACATGCATCAAAGCCAAGATCTGCGGCGCGTAATCTGGTCATAACGCCATTGAAGTTTGCGTGATCATAAAAGCAAAGGCCACCCGCTTCATGAACAATCTTTACCCATTCGGCAATATTTGGATTGTAGATTCCAACATCATCAGGATTATTAACCATCAAAGCAGCGGTTCGCTCTGACACAACCGCACGCAAAGCTTCGACAGATGGGAATCCATCTGCTTCTAATGGAAGTGTAATAACTTTGAATCCCGCTGCCGCAGCTGTGGCTGGGTTACATGGGTGCGCTTGCGAAGTAGTGATGATTTCATTTCGTTGGGCGAGCTCACCTCGAGACGCGTGATATGCGCGAGTCATGCATGCTTGCGTATATGCCGCATCTGCTCCACCGCCGGCTTGGAATACGAAGTGATCTAACCCGGATAATTCACGGAGTAAGTGATCAAATTTGCTAATCACTTCTAGGACTCCTTGTAACGTCTCGACTGGTTGATGAGGATTAATTTCAGCCACATTGTGCTGATATACCAATCGCTCATTGACGCGAGGGTTGTACTTCATGGTGCACGTTCCAAAAAGGCTAATTCCCATCATTCCCATTGTTTGTTGAGATAGGTGCAGATAGTGGCGCTGCACTTCAAACTCTGACATCTCTGGAAGTTCGGGCAGACTCTTGCGCAGTAGCGCATATGGAATCAGCCCTTGGGCGGCGCCTACGCGAGCCGTTATTTCACTTTCGGTAGCAGGCAAGATCGCACCTCGTCTACCCACGGCGCTTAGCTGCATTACTAGTGGTTCGTCCCACACCTGCGCGTGATAGTTCTTCAATTTCTTACTCATTAGGCGACCACCTTCTTGAGAGCTGCAACAAGTGTGTGAATATCCTCCACAGTGTGAATCTCTGTAATGCAATAGAGCGCTGATTGACCAAGGCTTGGGAAATCTACGCTGAGGTCTTTGCCTCCGAATATCGAATGCTCCAACAGTTTCTTATTTATCTGCTCAACCGTTAATTTACTCTTCGAGAAATCGACCACAAATTCTTTAAAGAATCCTTGCTTCCATTTAACGCTGACACCTGGAATCTCGTCAATGAGCGCAGCAGCGTAATGTGAACGCTGAATAATCGTTTCACCAATCTCTTTAAACCCTAAAGGTCCCATGAGGGACATATATGTTGCATTTGCAACAGCCCAGAGATAAACAGAGTTTCCGGTCCAGTCTTTACCATTTTCGCGTGAACCATACGAAGATTGATGAAAGAGCGTGAGCCCAAAAGCTAGTTCGCCTGGATGCGTTGTCCCGGTCAAGCTCACCTGAAGTGTGGGATATTCCTTTGCATACTTAGCTTCGTCGCGTGTGGCGATGAAACCGCCAACGCCGCCGCCAGCATTCATATGGACTCCGAGTGGTTGCGTAGTTCCCACAACGATATCGGCCGCATAATCCGAAGGAGGTGCGATGACGCCTAGAGAAATGGGGTCAACTCCCACGATTACTTCCGCCCCCACACCATGAGCAATAGCGCTAATTTCGTGCGCTCGAGCTTCAATGCTTCCAAGATATGTTGGATTTTCAAAGTAAATTGAACTTGTTCTCTCGCTAATCTTGGATTTGAGGTCAGCAACATCAATTCCACCATCATGAGGATCCGTTGCAACCATGACGATAGATACGTAACCGCTTAGCTCCGGGAATCCGCAATAAGTTTTCAAAACCTTCAAGCGTTCCGGATCCAGCGTCGATGGCACGAGAACTTCACTTCGACCATTAATACGAGCTGCCATACGGACTGCATGTCCGGCTGCAGTGCCAAAGCTATAAAGAGGGAGACCAACAAAATCCATCCCCACTAGTTCGCCGATCTGACTTTGAAATTCAAACCACACTTGGGTTCGACCATGATCCGATGACGGAGTACCCCATACAGGAGTTAAGAATTCGGTGCGAGTAACCATCTCATCACAGATTGCAGGAACATAATGTTGCCAGCACCCGGCTCCGAGGAAGTTGAGATTATCTTCAGAAGAAATGCTCTTCTTGAGAATCGAATTCATATGCTTGAAGAGCTCGGCTTCAGAAGCTAACGATCGAGGAAAATTCCATTCACCTTTGTACCGATGTTCCGAAGGTATCTGCTCAAAGAGCTCTTCGATATCTCCCACTTCTGCGACACGAAGCATCTCCTTATAACTTCCGGCAGCAGAGTTAGCCATGAAGGGGTGCGGCGTCGGTAGGTTTTTTTCGCTCATCATCTTTTCCTCACACGGTAGTCATTACGTTGTCATTTGCTGGCACTTCTGTGGAACATAAGATAGTTCGGTTAGGAGCGGTATGCACCTGGATATATTGAGGAATCAATGCATATATATCGCTTTCACCTAAATCAATATGTAGGCGAGCTGGTATGAGCGCAGAAATCTTGCGGGCGCTTGCCATAATTGTGATGGCATCAAAACCAATTGCGCTGATAACTCGGGCGCTAATCTGCTGATTCCCGCGGCCCAGCAAAAATCCCTGTCCCCCAATGACGCCCAAGATAAGTTCTCGTTTCTCAAACCGCTCTAGCAGAGCAAGAATCGCATCTTCGCTGAGATCTCTCCCAATTACTTGCCCATCAACGAGCGCATCAACACCTACAAAACTTCCAACAAGCCCTTGCTCTTGGAGAATTAAATAAGCGCTTCTACCTGGGCCAATAAGGTAAAGCTTTCCTGGCGCCATCTCCTTTGCCATTGCATTAGCCAACTCGCACAACCCGATATCGGCATGAGATTCCCCCGAAATCTTGCTGCACTGAATATGTTGGGTGGCATTTGGTGTCAAAGCTACTCCGAAAAGTTCGGTATCCCAGATGCCATTTCTATTTGGCAGTTCAGAAACATCAAGGATTTCTGCTTCGCGAACTCGCGTCCCTACAGAACTTTGGGCCTGAGAAATCAAGATTCCAGCAATAGATTCTGGGTAAATACCGAAAACTTCACTACGCATCTTTACGCCCGCCGGTATTCCAATAATAGGAATTTTGCCACCAATTACGGAGAAAATGTCTCGAGCAGTACCGTCGCCGCCTGAAAAAAGAATGATGTCGACGCCAACTTCTATAAGAGATGAAGCGATAGCGCGGGTGTCACCTGCTCCACTTTTCCTATCGGATGCAAAATTAAGTATTCGGGTATAGCTAATCCCGGCTTCTTCTAAATAATCACCACCCATAACTCCAGCGGCGGCATAAAAATCGAATAGTTCTTGTTCATTTACCAAGCCCGCAAGTGCGCGAACAGTGCGCAGCCCCGAGGTTGGTTGCGCCCCGAGGGACAGGGCAACCGCGAAGGATGCGAGATCGGTGCCATGCAAACCTACTTTGCCGCCCATCCCCGCAATGGGATTAACAATCAAACCCACCTTGAGCTGAACTGACATTTTATTTAGCGACCGATTTCCTTCATAACATCATCAACTGCGCGTCGAGCAGTCTTAACAACGGTGTCGATTTCTTCTTCGGTGATAACAAATGGTGGGCTAAAGGAAATCGAATCCCCTGCTGGAAGTGCGCGGGTAATTACTCCAAGTTCCATGGATCTACGAGCTATTCTCGCTGCGATCTTTTCACTTGGCGCAAATGCTGTCATTGGATTCTTGGAAGAAACAAATTCAATTGCCGCAACAAGGCCTTGTCCACGAACTTCGCCGACCATTGGGTGGTCTTGGAATTCATCGCGCAAGCGCTTCTGTAGATATGCTCCACGGTTTCCGGCTTGAGCTACGAGATTGTTCTTCTCTAGGAAATCAAGGTTGGCCATTGCAGCTCGCGCAGCCAAAGGGTGCGCTGAATAGGTATACCCATGTCCAAATGCACCAAACTTCTCGCTTCCTTCGGCGAGAACGCGCCATACTTTTTCAGAAATCATTGAAGCCGAAAGAGGGATATATGCCGAAGTAATACCCTTTGCCACGGTAATAATGTCTGGTTCCATTCCAAAGGCTGTCGTACCAAACATTTCACCGAGGCGACCAAATGCTGAAACAACTTCATCAGCAATCAGAAGCACGTCGTACTTCTTAAGCACCTTTTGAATTGCAGGGAAATATTCCTTAGGCGGGATAATTACGCCGCCAGCTGCCTGAAATGGTTCTGCAATAAATGCAGCCACAGTATCTGGTCCCTCTTTCAAGATGAGGGCTTCTAGCTCGTCGGCCAAAATCTGCGAAAACTCTGCATCCGTTGCGCCAGGTTCTTTCTCCCACAAACGATGAGGAGGACGTACGTGGCGAATCATAGGTAAAGGCAAATCAAAACCATCGTGGAGATTATCCAACCCGGTTAAACCTGCTGAAAGGACTGTCACGCCGTGGTATCCGCGGCGGCGAGAAATAATTTTCTTCTTTGTGGTGCGACCAAGAGCATTGTTATAGAACCATACGATCTTGGCATTGGTGTCATTAGCATCGGATCCGCTATTACCAAAGAAAACCTTAGACATGGGAACTGGCGCCATGCTGATAAGACGAGCAGATAATTGCACTGCGAGGTCCGTGCTAAAAGATGAGAACGCGTGGTAGTAAGAAAGTTTGATTACTTGGTCATGGATCGCATCCGCCATCTCACGGTTGCCATAACCAATATTGACGCACCAGAGTCCAGCCATTGAATCGATAAATTTATTTCCATCTGAATCTTCGATGGTTGAATCTTTTCCACCAACGATGATCTTTCCACCACTTTGCTCATGCGCTTTCAAAGCTGTAAAGGGATGAAAGAAGAAATGTTTATCGTTATCTGAAAGCGACTTGGTATCCATCTTTTTCGCTACTCCACTCATAATTGTTCGTAATGCGAATTTTGCGTTCACCACGAATCTACCGATTTATAGGTAACGTGTCTACACTAGAGTTGTAAGTGTTATGAAAAAGAAATGAGCGGACCTAATGGCTATCCAAGAATCTATAAAACTCACTGACCCTTCCTTGCTAAAGCAAGATCTTTTTATCGGTGGCGAGTGGGTTCCCTCCTCCGATGGAGCTCGGTCAGAAGTTGTCAACCCAGCTACAGGCAAAGTAATTGCTGAAGTAGCTATGGGCACACGCGAGGATATTGAGCGAGCAATTACATTAGCCGATGCCGCATTCAAAATTTGGTCGAAGAAAACCGCGCTAGAGCGCGCAAAGATTTTACGCACATGGTTCAACCTGATTCTTGAAAACGTAGATGACCTTGCTCAAATTCTTACCTGCGAAATGGGTAAACCTCTCGATGAAGCGCGTGGAGAAATTATTTACGGTGCTGGATTTATCGAATGGTATGCCGAAGAAGGCAAAAGACTTTATGGAGAAACTATTCCAACAAATGTTTCTAGCCGCAGACTACTGACCATTCGCCAAGCAATTGGCGTAACAGCAGCAATCACACCTTGGAATTTCCCGATGGCGATGATTGCGCGCAAAGCTGGACCTGCCCTCGCAGCAGGTTGTCCGATGGTTATCAAACCCGCAACTGATACCCCTCTATCTGCAACTGCTATGGCTGAGTTAGCACGTCGAGCAGGAATTCCTGCTGGCGTTCTCAGTGTTGTCATTGGGCCATCGCGAATGATTGGCGAAGTAATAACATCAAGTTCGATCGTTAAGGCTTTGAGTTTCACTGGTTCAACTGAAGTGGGTAAGTTGCTTATGGCAGCTTCTGCTTCAACTGTGAAGAAAGTTGCCATGGAACTTGGCGGAAACGCACCATTTATCGTCTTTGATGACGCAGATGTCGATGCCGCCGTTGCCGGAGCGATAGCCTCAAAATTCCGTAATGCCGGACAGACTTGCGTCTGCGCAAATCGTATTTTGGTCCAAGAAAATATCCACGATGAGTTTGTGGCCGCACTTCAAATCGCCGTTTCCAAACTTAAAGTTGGTAATGGCCTAGATCCCGACACTAAACAAGGTCCGCTGATTAATGAAGGCGCAATAACGAAAGTTATGTCACATATCGATGATGCGATTGCTCTGGGCGGCAAAGTTATTTCTGGTGGTAAGCGCATCGATTCTGCTGGAACTTTCTTTGAACCGACCATCATCACAGGCGTTACCGAAGATATGCTCGTGATGCGCGAAGAAACGTTTGGTCCTCTTGCTGGCATCATTAAGTTCAAAATCGAAGAAGATGCACTTCGTATTGCCAATGACACGCCATTTGGATTGGCTGCCTATTTCTTCACGAAAGACAATGGTCGCACTTGGCGCATTGCAGAGGGGTTAGAAGCTGGTGTCGTCGGCATTAACACCGGCCTCATCTCCTATGAAGGCGCACCGTTTGGCGGCGTCAAAGAATCTGGCGTGGGTCGCGAAGGATCCAAGCACGGAATCGAAGAGTTCTTGGAAATCAAATACCTCTGTATTGATGGAGTCTGATTTTAGAGTTGGTGCGAAAGATCCTTTTCAATCTCTGCAACTGTTGCCTGTAGCTTAGGCAAGAATTTCTTTTCTAGATCTTCGATAGATACGCGAGTTGCGTGCGCACTTACATTTGCCGCTGCGACAATTTTGCCGGTCTTATCGTGAATAGGTACAGATACTGACTGCACGCCCTCTTCAAGTTCTTGATTATTCATCGCCCAGCCTTTTTCGCGAACATCCTTTAAGAGTTCTTTCAATTCTGCGGCATCAATAATGGTCTTTGCTGTGAGCTTCTTTCTCTTATATTTTGCAAGGAATTGATCAAGCTCTTTCTCTGGAAGGGCCGCTAGCAACGTGCGCCCCATAGATGTTGCATAAGCAGGAAGTTGATGCCCTACGGAAAGATTGACAGTCATGATGCGGTTAGTCGCTGCTCGGCAGATGTAGATCACGTTCTCGCCTTCAAGCACAGAAGCTGAACATGATTCGCGTAACTCTTCGGCTAACAATTCGAGGTGGTTTTGAGCAATCGAAACCAAGCTATAAGAAGAGAGATAGGCATATCCAAGTTCTAAAACTTTTGGACGCAAGAAGAAGAATCGACCAGTACTGCCGATGTAATTAAGTTCCTCAAGGGTCAACAGAAAGCGACGCGCAGTAGCGCGCGTATAACCAGTTAAATCTGCAACTTCAGAGAGAGTAAGACGATGGTTTTCGGCATTGAAAACCTTCATCACTGAAAGTCCTCGCTCCATTGACTGGACGAAGTTCTTGGATTTTTCGTGTGAATCTTCAGGCATTTTTATCTCCTTCCCTACAACTCTACAGCGGTCGTAGATTCCAGCAACAGAGCAATTCCTTGACCCACGCCGATACACGCCGCAGCAATACCAAAACGCCCTCCAGAGCGAGCCAACTGGCGGCCACAATCGATGACTGCGCGCGATGCTGATGCTCCGATGGGATGGCCCATAGCAATTGCACCACCATTCACGTTGACTTTGCTCACAGATACCTCAGGGAAAGCACTCAATACTGTGAGGACCATAGCTGCAAATGCTTCATTGATTTCCCAGATATCGATATCAGAAGCTTTGAGATTGTTAGCTGCCAACAACTTTTGAATTGCATAAATCGGGGCGGTGGTAAAACGCTCAGGGCTTACTCCGACTACACGTGAAGATTTAATGCGTGCAATAGGTTCAAGGTTGAGATCCCTGGCTCCTTGCAAGTTGGTAATCAATGAGAGAACACTTCCATCATTTAACGGTGAAGAGTTACCTGCAGTTAATGGACCCGTCTCAGAGAAAGCCGACTTAAGCCCAGCCAATACTTCAAGTGATGTGTCTTCACGAATCGACTCATCGCGATTAACTTGGCCATAAGGGTAAACCCAATCATCGTGTAAACCATCGCTCCATGCACGAGCGGCCAATTGATGTGATCTAAGCGCCCATTCATCCTGCGCCTGGCGAGAAATTGCAAACTCTATTGCTACATCTTCGGCACCTTTGCCTAAAGATTGTGTCCATTCCGTTGGCATTGCAGGATTAGTGAGGCGCCATCCCACAGTAGATTGATGAAAAACCGGATTCTCTGGAGCTGGATCGCCCAATCGTTCGACTATCCATGGTGCGCGACTCATTGATTCAACGCCGCCGGCCAAAATATATTTAGCTTCTCCCGCTGCAACCGCTCGAGATGCCAAAACCATTGCTTCGGCGCTAGAACCACATAAACGATTAACAGTTACCCCAGGAACTGAAACTGGTAAACCTGCTAACAAACTTCCCATACGTGCCACATTGCGATTGTCTTCTCCGGCTCCATTTGAATCACCGATAATCACATCGTCAATATCTACTGGATTAAGTTGCGGTGCCTTCTTAAGAAGTTGTTTAATCGTTGAAGCCAGTAGATCATCTGCACGAACTTGGGATAAGCCACCTTTATATTTTCCAAAAGGTGTGCGCATTGCGCATGCGATTACCGGAACATTTGCATTCATTTGTACAAAGTAGTTTAGGTCTATTGGTAAGTCAATTACAGTACAAGATCTCCACGAGTAATGAGAAAGTGCGGGAGATTGGTGACACGCAGATTATAAACAGCAGGGGCATTTTCTAAATTCAAGAAGCTTTGAAGGTGACTTGATGAATTTCTGATGCAAAAACTCCAGGGTTTTCTAACTGGGCTAATTCGATTGCGCCCTGTAAGGGCGAACTGCAACTTTGGGCAAGGTACATTCCTTTATTTTGCAGAGCCGCTTGTACTAGTTGGTGAAAAATCCTCCCTGGTGGAATTGCACCGCCGCTGAGGGCTATTTCAAAACCATCGACGCCATTGCATAACTTCTGAGCAGTAGTCGCGATAAGCAAAATTTCATTGGCCCCTTGAGTGAGAATCGCAATGGCGTCTGCATCGTTGCTCTCTGCCGCTTGTGCAACTATTGAAGCAAAGGTAGCTATTGAATATACGGGGCGCGGTAGTTGATGAACCAAGTCAGCTAAATATTCAGGCGATGTATTGAAAAATTCGCACGCTCTCTTTAAAAGCAGTTCGCTGCCCCCGCGACCATCTTTAGATCGGAGCGCGGAATTCAAGCCTCGTTGGCCAATCCAGAATGCACCACCTTCATCGCCAATAAGGTATCCGTCGCCGCTGAGCGCATGAACGGTGGAGCGCTTATTTCCTACAGCAAGAGCAGCAACTCCTGTACCTGCCGCAATTACCACGCCATCACCTTTGATTGTCGCTTGATGCGCGCTTACGGCATCAGAGGTTAACCAGAGTTCTTGCATACCGAATGCAGAGTGAAGTGCCGATTGCATCTGAATTCTTTCGGCTTGATTTGCCGGTTGCGCAGCCGAAGCAACAACCATGCGGCTTATAGCGGTATGTCCTTGCAAGGCTTCACCTAAATAGTTAATGAGATACTCAGTAAAAGATCCTTGCCCCGGAGTAAAACCAGGAAATTCTTTTATGCTGACATCCGCACCAAGGATGGCGACGCGAAGGGTCGACCCGCCCCCATCTACCGCAACTGCAATTGCCACGATTGTCACCTCCCTTACCGTCTAAATCTATATGGGTATGATCGTTAAGTGATAGAAAATGGCGCGGATGCCTTACAAGCGTTCACCTCTAGAGTTCTCGCCCTACTTTTGGCACAAAGTCAGAGTCAAAACAGCGAGATTCTCAAGGCAGCTAAGGCGCTAGCTACAACCATTGAAAACGACGGACTTATCCATACCTTTGGCACTGGTCACTCACACCTTCTAGCCGAAGAAATCTTCTATCGAGCAGGTGGCCTCGCGAACGTTTCTCTTTTCGTTAACGATGATTTGATGTTACATAAAGCAGTGGTGTCGGCTACGGCAAAAGAACGGGAACCAGGCGTTGTTGATTCACTTTTAAAATTGCACCCTCTTGATAAGGGTGACTGCCTCATAGTTATCTCCAATTCTGGCGGCAATGGTGCATCTCTAGAATTAGCCCAGCGAGCTAAAAAACTCGGCATAACTGTTATCGCTCTGACAAGCGTCAACCATGCGACAAGCGGCTCTGCAAGATCGAAAAACTCTCTGAAACTCCATGAAATCGTAGATATTGTCTTAGATAATGGCGGGGTTCCTGGAGATGCATTTATGAACATAGAGGGAATCCCCACTCCGGTTGGTGCTACCTCAACAATTGTTGGCGCCTACCTTCTTGAAAGTCTCGTGGTACAAACTATTGCCATGCTTGCCAGCAAAGGTAAAGTGCCAGATCTATTCTTGAGCTCCAACCTTGAAGGCGGAGATATGCATAATGCGAAACTCTTTGCCAAATATTTATCAAGAATTGAAATTCTCAATTAATTTTACTTTTACAGCGAACGTATCATCAGCCAATCATCATCAAACTTGTGTGCCAGCGTGAAACCTAAACCTTGATAGAAATGAAAAGCGCGTTCATTAGTGGGGCTAACATGTAGGTGAACTCCTGGTGATCCATTTTTTGCTAAGAGTTCAAGGGTGTACTTCATCATGGCTTTCCCATATCCCGCCCCTTGGCTACGAGGAAGCAGATCAATATGAATCTGGCTGGGAAATTGAGAGGTAACTTCCACATCCGTTACCTCGGGCGAGTTGATGAATTTCAAAATTCCACACTCTTCGGATGTGAATAAGGAATTATCGATGGCCGCATATTTAGATTGTAAGGCGGGCCACCAACTATCTTGTAGCTTAGACTCAAAATTCGCTGTATCTATCGTGGCTAAGAGATACCCAGATATTCCTTCATTAATTAGCGCAAATGCATAATTAGGTTCGAACGTTAAGTAGGGACCGACAAATACTTCACCCAACATATCCGGCAGATTAAAAAGCGGTGTTGCATCCTGTCCCGAGTCGCCAGTTTCAACGCAGACGCGGTAAAGGTCCAAGCGATCTTCCTCGTTCGCGTGGCGCCAATATGCGCCCGTTGCAAAATCCAGAACTTTCATTTGAGCAGGTTACCCAAGAAGAGAGGAAATTCCACTCTATTGCGGAAATCCCTCTAGAGCCCTTGCGAAAAGCTGCCACCCCCTTCACAATTGCGTCGTTGAACAGACTCCGGAACTCGGCAAATCAAAAAAGCCAAGAAGAACCAAGAAAGAGGGAATCTTGTGAAATTCAGACAGAGTTTTAAAGCAAAGATGGTATTAGCCATCAGTTTAGTTCTTGCATTAGCGATTACAACTGGATGCAGCAAGAGCGAAACCACCGACAAAGTTCTGCGCGTAGCTTTCGGTAGCGGTGGCGCCGACGCTCAAGATATTTGGGATCAAATTGCGACTAAATTCAAAGCCGACCATGCAGGTTGGACTGTTGAATTTCAAGTGCAGAATGATGATCTCTACGAAACCATTGGTTTGAAGAATCTTCTTACAAGCGGAAATCCTCCCGATATTTACTTCGAATGGGCCGGAGCCCGTTTGGTAAATAAAATTGCTGATGGATATGCCGCAGATATCACCGATTTGGTGAAGAACAGTGGGCTTGCCGATGAGTTTAATGATGGGGCATTCGCTTCGACAACCCTTGATGGCAAGATTCGAATGGTTCCTTACACTTCCGATGTCACAAACGTAATCTGGTACAACAAAGCGATTTTTGCCAACCTGGGGATTACCGCGCCAACAACATGGGCGCAGATGCTCGATGCGTGTTCAAAGATCAAGGACGCAGGAATTACCCCATTCTCCATTGGCAATAAGGATCTTTGGGTAGCGGGCAACTGGTTTGGCCATCTCTTCTCACGTGTGGCCGGAGATTCGGTCTACGACCAGATCCTCAGCAAAAACAAACCTCTTAATTCCCCTGAGTTTGTGAAGGCGATGCAGTATGTAGCTGATCTGCATACGGCTGGGTACGTTAATGCAAGCGCAAACTCCATCACCGATAATGAAGGTTATTCACTCTTCTTCCAAGGCAAAGCAGCGATGTTGCCAATCGGTTCATGGATTGTTGCAAACGCCAAGACTGACGCTCCAACTATGGATATGGGTTGGTTCAACTTGCCAGCCATTGATGGTGGCGCCGGAGACCAGAAGAGCATCATGGGCGTGACTACGGGCTATATCGTCAATGACAAGAGCGAGAAAAAAGATATGGCAATTGATTTTCTCAAGAGTGCATTCTCTGCAGAAATGGTTGCTACCTGGTCAAAGGCTGGCTTCACACCCGTTGCCAAATCTGGAGATTCTGCAGCGCTTGATCCTCTCACTCAATCCATGGTTGATTTGCTCAACTCTGGCGCAACATTGGTCGCCCCACCAGATACCGGGTATGACCTAAAGATGGCAGATGCCCTCAATACGGCAATCTCCGAAGTACTAGATGGGGTGAAAACTCCACAGAAAGCACTCGACGATGCGCAAGCAAAAGTTGAGACAAAATAGCGATCAAATTATTAAAGATCCATACAGGTAAAGACACCAGGGCATGAAACCAACATCACGCCTTGGTGTCTTTATCCTTGTTGCACCCGCAGTTCTGATTTATTGCTTTGCAGTCATTCTGCCATTTATCGGCACAATTGCTTTGAGCTTTCTACGTTGGAATGGATTTGGTTCACCAACATGGGCCGGTTTAGGAAATTACAGCCGCGCGCTCAGTGATTCAATTTTTCGCTCTACCTTTAGCCACGTCGCTATCTACATTGTTGCCACACTAATTTTGGAAGTTCTCCTCGGGCTTGCATTAGCAGGGTTCATCTCTTCCCTCAAGCACTCAGCCTTTTATCGTATCGCGCTCTTTGTGCCCGTAATGCTCCCTATGGTTGTCATTGCAGTCTTGTGGCGCGCGATTTTCAATTCTGATTATGGAATTCTCAATGCAATTCTGGCTTCACTTGGATTAACTAAATTTCAGCACATATGGCTTGGCGATACCAAGACGGCGCTCTTCGCTATCTGCTTTGTTTCAGGGTGGGTATTTTCGGGGTTCTACATGGCAATTTTTACAGCTGCACTGAACCGTTTACCCACAGATGTTATCGAATCAGCTCGCTTGGATGGAAGCGGTGAGATGTCAATATTCACCAAAATCAAGATTCCAATGATTCGCCAAGTTACATCCGTTGCAATTTTAATCTGTATTACCGGTGGTCTTCAGGGCTTTGATCTTTTCTATGTACTTACCGACGGCGGGCCGTACCACACCACAGAGGTGCCAACTACTTTCATGGTGAAATCAGTATTCCGAGATGGTGAATTCGGGTATGGATCTGCACTCTCAATTATCGTATCGGTAGCAGGTCTTGCAATGGCATACCTATTCAATCTTTGGCAAAAACGTACCAGAGTTGACGTGGAGTACTAGTGATACGCCGCCGATTCTTACACGCACTTATCGGAGCATATTCACTTTTTGCACTCCTGCCTCTTTTTTGGATGTTTTACAGCTCATTCAAATCCAATGCCGAGATTTCACAAACTCCATTATCGCTGCCACACTCATTTGATTTTCGCGTCTTTGTCGATTCGTGGCGAGTGGGAGGAGTAGGTAAGTACGCCCTCAATAGCGTCATTGCTACTACCGCCTCGACAGTTCTTGTGCTCGTAACGGCTTCAATGGCAGGTTTTGCATTGAGTCGTTTGAGATTTCCCGGATCACGGGCTGTCTTCCTGCTCTTCACTCTCGGCCTGCTCCTACCTATCCAGTCTTATTTCATTATGCAAAATCAAGAGTTTGATTATCTTAATCTCAAAGATACAAGGTGGGCGCTGATCATCCCTTACACGGCGATGGGGATTCCGCTCGCTATTTGGTTAATCAAGAGTTACATCGATTCCTTACCAAAAGAACTCTTTGAAGCCGCGCGTATCGATGGCAGCAGCGATATTCAGACTTATCGTTTCTTGATGTTTCCCATCATTAGGCCGGCGCTAGTAACTGTCGGAATATTCTCAGCCCTAGGTGCATGGAATGAATTCCTGCTTGCACTGCTTTACGTACAAGACGAATCACTCAAGACAATCCCCACAGGGTTACTTTCATTCTCTTCGAAATATGCTACCGACTATCGCATGCTCTTTGCGGCGCTAACAATGGTTACGGTCCCCATGATTGCCCTCTACGTTGGCTTCAACCGCCAGATAGTGGCGGGGATAACACAAGGAGCGGTGAAAGGCTAAGAACGGACTCTCGTCTTGAAGTCCAAAGATGACTATTGTTGAACCATGGCAACGCAGCATCCATTCGATCTGCTCGATGTTGAACGAGAACTCAATGCAGAGCAGAAGGCAATCCAGGCCGTCACACGTCAATATGTGAATGACCGGATCAAACCCAACATCGCTCATTGGTATGAGACAACCGAAATCCCAGTGCGAGAACTTGCTCGCGAATTGGGTGAAATAGGTCTGCTCGGTATGCATCTTGATGGCTACGGATGTGCAGGAACTGACGCCACCTCTTATGGATTAGCGTGCATGGAACTTGAAGCCGGTGACTCGGGTCTTCGCTCTCTGGTATCAGTGCAAGGTTCATTGGCCATGTTCGCGATTCACGCCTACGGCAGCGAAGAGACAAAGAGCGAATGGTTGCCCAAGATGGCAACAGGTGAAGCAATTGGATGTTTCGGTTTAACTGAAGCCGATCATGGATCAAACCCAGCCGGAATGATTACCACCGCGAAGAAAGTTGGTGGCGATTGGATTATTAACGGTAGCAAAATGTGGATCACAAATGGAAACGTTGCCGATGTTGCAATCGTATGGGCGCGTACCGATGAAGGAGTCCGCGGTTTTTGCGTTCCCACATCTACTCCAGGTTTTAGTGCCAACCTCATCAAACACAAACTTTCATTGCGGGCATCTATGACTGCTGAATTGGTTTTCGAAAATATGCGCGTTCCAGATAGCTCCCGCCTCCCAGGTGCGACAAGTTTACGTGCACCGCTTACCTGTCTGGCAGAAGCGCGATTCGGAATCATTTTCGGCGCAGTAGGAGCAGCTCGTGATTGCCTTGAATCTAGTCTTGCCTACGCCTCAACTCGCGAACAGTTTGAAGGTCCAATTTCGCGCCATCAAATCACGCAAGAGAAATTCGCAAAGATGGCAACTCGTCTTAACACCGCCGCGTTATTGGCTCTTCACCTTGGCAAGATAAAGGATGAGCATAAGATCACACCTCAACAAATCAGTATGGGTAAATTTAATAACGTACAAGGGGCGATTGAGATTGCGCGCGAAGCGCGTTCAATACTTGGAGCTGCAGGCATTACTACCGAATATCCGATTTTCAGACATATGACGAATCTGGAATCAGTTCTTACTTACGAGGGCACTCACGAAATTCATGCATTAGTTATCGGAGAAGCACTCACTGGTATTGCCGCTTTTCGTTAGTCGTTTGCCCCAAGAGTTGGTGGACCTAGTCGATATTCGACTGGTGTTGCAGAAAAAGTAATTGGATTTGCAATCGTTCTGCTTTTTGAACCGCTTCGAGGATCAACAATGTCGACGATTGGATTTAGCCCGAGTTCTTCTGCCAAATTAACTGCTTGAGCGATGGTGTTGATTGGCCCCGCTGGCACACCTACTGCGGTCAATTCAGAGGTCCACTCCCCGACTCCCTTGGCAGCCAGAAGTGGAAGAAGATGTGAATTTAATAGAGCACGGTTATTCACTCGCTCTGGGTTAGTAGCGAAGCGAGGGTCTTCTGCGAGAGTGAAACCAATAACTGAAGCGAACTTAGCAAACTGCACGTCATTGCCCACTGCGATAACAATTTGTGCATCTTGTGTAGGGTAAACCTCATAAGGCGAGATGCTTGGATGAGCATTGCCTAAAGCGCGTGGAGTAACTTCGGCGCCAGCAAAAGCACCTGATTGATTAACCATTGCAGATAGCGCAGAACTCAATAGATTGATTTCGATTTTCTGGCCGGCCCCTGTGGCATTGCGATGGTTGAGCGCAGCAACGATTCCGAGTGAAGCATGAAGTCCCGCAACAACATCAACCAGCGCAACACCTACCTTTGTGGGGTGCTCGGAGTCGCTACCTGTGATGCTCATTAGTCCACTCATGGCTTGCACAAGTAAGTCATACCCTGGTAATTCACGCGCTTGTTCGCTAGTACCAAACCCAGATATAGAACAGTAAATTAACCCCGGAAATTCTTTTACAAGCTCTTGATAACTAAATCCAAATTTGTCCATCGTCCCTGGAGCAAAATTCTCGACCAGCACATCGCATGTGGAGATCAATTTAAAGGCCTTAGCGCGACCTTCGACGGTCGAAAGATCGGCGGTAATCCCCTGCTTATTTCGGTTCACTGATTGAAAATATGTTGCAGCGCCAGATGCATCGTAAGGAGGTCCCCATGTACGTGTGTCATCTCCAACATTTGGACGTTCAACTTTAATCACTTCAGCGCCCATATCGGCTAACAACATCGTGGCATAGGGCCCGGCAAGTACGCGTGAAAAATCAGCGATTCTTAAACCAGAAAGCGCGCCCACCCGATAAACCTAGCAATCTTTATCTCTAAAGAAAGCCAGTGAACGGGCAGGCGCGCTTGTGGCGTTAACTACTTATTTGCGGATTCGTGCTTTCCAGGTTGAGCAATGGCGTAAACCACGACTCCCACCAATCCGATTACGGCAATAACAACCAGCGTTACCCAATCGAGGTTAAAGAGCGCACCTCTTGGACTTGCCAGTCCAGTGGGAATCACTAAGTTGATGAACATAATCACAAGGTAGGCCAAAGCAATGATATTGATAATCATTCCCTTCCCGCCCAATGTGAAATGACCATTAGCTTTCCATCCACGTGAGCGTGCAATCAGCGCACCCAACACTGTCAGCAAGAACGCTAGATAGATTCCACTTACTCCGAAGGAGACGAGAGAAACCAGCGCAGAAACGTTCGCAGGATATGTGAAGAAGAGAATCTTCAAGTCTTTGCTAGGAGTGATATTTACCAAAAGAGTGAATATCAATGGGACAAGTGCTCCCAAGAGGAGTGCATTAACAGGAGTATGGAATCGAGGTGATACTTTCGAAACCGTCTTGGCTGCGGGCACTGCACCATCGCGAGCATAAGAGAAGAGCATGCGAGCACTTGCACCTTGAATGGAAGATCCGCAGGAAAAGAATGCGAAAATTACAGCAAGGAGCAAAATATCACGCAAGAACGATGAGCTAATTGCCGTGCTCAAGATGTAAGGAATTCCGCCAGCGAAAGATGTTGCTTGCGCATATCCCGCTGGATCACTTGGAGTTGCCAACAATAGAGCGGCAACAAGTACGAATGAAGTAAAGGCTCCGACAAGCAGTGCTTGGCGCATTGCCTTAGGAACTTGCTTCGAAGCATCTTTTGTCTCTTCGGCAACATCTCCGGCTGATTCAAAGCCGTAGAAGATAAATGCGTGGGCAAGAACTGCGATGAGCGCCGCACCGGTCCACCAATTACCACCAAAGTCGACGCCTAAAGAGTTTGTTCCAACAACTTCAGCGCCTTGAGTACTGAACAAGAAGCCAAAGCCGTGATTAAAGCCAGCTGCAGCGAGGATGAGCGCAATACCAAAAGTTCCAAAAATTTCTACATAGGAACCAATACTTGCAATACGTCCCATCATCTTTGCGCCAGTCACATTGAGAGTCGTTTGAATCGCTAGCAACGCCAAAGTGATTGTCATCAATGTCATGTGATTAGCAGGATCTAAGTGCATCTTGAACCAGCTATTAAGCAGCGTGGTTAAGTAAGGAACTACTCCTGTATCAACGGCAGCAATTGTCACCAATAATGCCATTAAGTAGAACCAACCGACCCACCAGCCGTATTTTCGACTGACAGTAAATTTCGAATATTGATACAGGGCTCCCGAGACCGGATAATGGCTGCCAAGTTCGCCAAATATCAATGCCACGAAATACATTCCGATAACTGGGATCAACATCAACCAGATATAACGTGGCCCACCGGATCCAACGCCTAGTACAAAGAGCGAATAGATACCGACCATTGGAGATAGATAAGTAAAGGCCACACTAAAACTGTCGAACTTGCTCAGAACACGCGAGAGCTCTTGCTTGTAGCCAAGAGCTCCAAGGCGGTGCTCCTCTGCGGCATTAGAGTGATTCTGATCTGACACTTGTTAACTTCCTTTCAACGCTGTAGGAAAGTCGAGGTGTAACCCCAAAATGGTACGTCGATTAGAGAGAAAAGAAGAGGAACCACTCACGTTACTGGTAAGTAATTTAGATTAGACCGAAATCCCTCGCATGTTTACGCAGTTCATCACGTACTGAAGGGTGAGCAGCGTTGTCGATGATATTGCGGGCCTGCTCGTTCTGAGAGTGGCCGAAGCAGTCGGCAATACCATTTTCTGTTGCGACGTAACTATGTTGGAAGCTAGTCACATTCGATGTCAACCTTGGAACTATTGTCGAAACATTGGCTTTCTTATGCCACGACGGAAGAGCCATAAAGGATTTCCCACCGCGCGAGTGCAAAGCTCCTACGATGAAATCGGTAGAACCACCAAAGCCAGAATAGATTTCACCACGCACATGGCTGGCATTAGCTTGATCGAAAAGGTCTATTTCGAGTGCGGCATTGATGCTTATCATCTTCGCTTGACGAGCAATTTGGCTTGGATCATTGGTGCGTTCGGTGCGCATCATCCGCACCTTCCTATTGAGATGCAGCCAGTCGTATAGTTCGCGGGATCCAAATACAAATGAAGCCGTCAGCAAGATTTCATCGTCAAGAATCCCAGCCTTAAATAAATCAAGGACACCGTCACTAAACATTTCTGTCCAGATTCGCAAACCCTTGCGCTCGGTTAAACCGGCAAGGACTGCATCAGGTACCGCCCCAATCCCTAACTGCAACGTTGAATTATCTTCAATGTAGCTCGCGATTCGAGAGCCAATCTCTTGGGCGGTATCAGTCAGCTGGGTAGGGGGTTTAACTTCGAGCGGTTCATCTACCTCTACTAGGTAATCAATCTCATTCTCGTAAATCTGTGCATCGCCATAGGTGTATGGCATCTGCACATTGGACTGAGCAATCACAATTCCATCACGAGCACGTGCCGCCTCTATCGCAGCAGGCAAGATATTTACTTCCGTGCCCAAACTGACGGTATCGAAACGTGGTGGCGAGGTATGAAGCATCACCACATCAGGGCGGTAGTGGTCGCGATAAAGCACAGGAAGCAAACTCAAACGTGACGGTATGTAGTTCAAACGTGGATGACGACGCATACCCGCGCCCACAAAAGCGCTCTCGTATGTCACGCCTTCGCGATCAGGAATCCCGGGCTGTGCGTTGAGCATATGTAAGCGAAATTCAGGGACTACCTCATTGGCCAAATTAAGCAGTGTTTTAGGTGTGGCGAAGTTTCCTGAGGCAACTATTCGCGGATTATCGGGAAGCCCAGCAAGAATAGATTTGAGTTGCTGAAGCGTAATTACTCTCACTTCGCGAGGGTATCACGCGAGTCTGCCCCACTTGATTACACTAGGACGGTGAAGACACCTCGCTATCTATTAGTAGTGCTCTCTCTCATCAGTGTGATTGCAATCTCAATTGGTGGATTCACATTCATCAAAGGCGCGGCTTCAGAACATGTCTATGCATTTAACTGTGGACTCGTAGATTACAAACCCACCACACTCACTCAATATTGTGCAGATGCTGGCGTTGCTATAACGGATATTAAATGGGAAACATGGAACGCAAAAGGTGCAACTGGAACTGCTTCATATGCACTCAACCAATGTGAACCCTCTTGCGCAGCTGGTAAGTGGCTCTTTGTAGATGTGAATGTTGAGCTAAGCAAAGCGGTAACTCATCAGAATAAGACGGTGTTGAGCCATATAGAGATAGCTACCGTGGATAAGAAGAAATTCTTACCAATGAGCAAATCAAGAACGCAAAGTTGGGATTTGATAAGTACGAAGATATAGCTCTACTTGGTTAAGCGAATTGGTGCTTGCCCTCTAGCTATCAAGCGTTCAAAATGAAGTTCGCGCTTTTCTCCGAATCGTGCAGCATCTTCGCCCGCTTTCCCAAGGAATTCTGCAAGTTCATTACGCGCGGCTTCTCCGTCGCCTGTGAAATCTTCGCGATCGAAGATATTCCAAGCACGCAGTACAGGCGCGATTACTTCATCTAGGTGCTGCTGCAAGTCATAGATTCCAGCCAAAGCAATTTGAACCGCTTTGCGGCCAAATCCAGGCATACCAACCCCGGGCATTGCAAAATTAGTAACGACATCTGTGATTGCGCGCATTGCTGCATTTGGCTCAAGTTCAATAGCTTTGCCCAGAAGATTTCGATAGAAAATCATGTGGAGGTTTTCGTCCAAGGCAATGCGTTGCAACATGCCTTCGCATATCGGGTCATCAGAGATCTTGCCAGTATTGCGGTGAGAAATTCGCGTTGCCAACTCCTGAAAAGAAACGTAGGCAACTGTATGAAGCATGTCGGTCTCGTAAGGAGTTTGGTATCCAAGTGACATATGGGCCATACGTAAATCTTCAAGCTCATAAGGGTCTACCCCGCGAGTAGCCATCAAATAATCGCGCATAACAATGCCGTGGCGATTTTCTTCGGCGGTCCAACGTTCGATCCAATTTCCCCACGCACCATCTCGGCCCATCGCAATGGCGATTTCAGTGTGATAGCTAGGTAAATTATCTTCAGTCATCAAATTAAGCACGAGTGAATCCTGAGCAATGCTCGTAAGGCGCGAATCTTTCGCTTCCCACGCATCTCCATTGAGGGGGCCAGCAAAATCACGGCCCTCACTCCAAGGGACATATTCATGGGGATACCAGTTCTTCTGAACCGATAGATGGCGTTCGAGTTCAACGGCTACGACCGGTTCGAGATCGCGAATAAGTCGCGATTGAACCTCGGGATCGATTGGCGCCATACGAGGATGCTACTTGAGTGCTAGCACTACCCGCGAGTTATAACCGTTCTGTCGCTCGCTTGAGCGATTGAGCGCTTCGCCATGCCGCGATAGCAGCGTGATTTCCGCTGAGCAAAATCTCTGGAACCTCAATGCCGCGCCATGTATGAGGTTTTGTATATGAGGGATATTCAAGAAATCCATCCTGCGCGTGCGATTCTTCAACTAAAGATTCTGGATTTCCTAATACTCCTGGAAGTAAACGAGTAATCGCTTCAATCATCACCAATGATGCGACTTCTCCTCCCCCTAAAACGAAGTCTCCGATACTGACTTCATGAACTCGGAAATTTTGTGAAGCATAATATTGGCCCACACGTGCATCGATACCTTCATAGCGACCACATGCAAAAATTAAATGTTGCGAATTGGCGAATTTCTCTGCCATGCGTTGGTTAAAGCGCTCGCCCGCTGGGGTCAAAATAATGAGATCTGTTTGGGGCGTCATTAACGGATCAAGTGCCTGGCCCCAAATCTCGGGCTTCATGACCATTCCAGCACCGCCACCATAAGGAGTGTCATCAACGCTGTGATGGTTATCGGTGGTGAAGCTCCGTAAATCATGAACACCAATGGTAAGAATTCCGCGTTCTTTCGCTTTGCCAAGTAACGAGAGCTCTAACGGTGCAAAATACTCAGGAAATATCGTGACGGCATCAATTCTCATACTTAACCCTCAACTACTGGTGGGATAACGACCATGCGACGCTCTTTGATATTGACCTCTGGAACAAGTTGGTGAACGAATGGAATCAATACTTCGCCTTTATCTGTTGCGATTGCAAGCAAATCTTGTCCAGGCAGGTTAATAACATCTGTAACTTCGCCGAGTTTTTCGCCCGATTGTAGAAATGCGAGACAGCCAATGAGTTGGAGTACGTGGTAATCGTCTTCATCTTCACCAGGAGCATCAATATCTACATCGAAATACATCAAGGTATCTCGCAGAGATTCGATCGCATTTCTGTCAGTAAAACCATCAAAGCCGAGTAGCAAAATTCCGTTATGCCAGCGGTGAGAAGTTATTAGCAACTCTTTATTGATATCAGTCTGGATGCGAGCGCCAATGGCAAAACGATCCTCTGGATCATCGGTGCGCACCTCAATGGTGGCCTCACCATTGATACCGTGAGCGCGACCAATGCGTCCGACAAGCAAACGCATGGCTAGAGAGTTTTCATTGAAACGATAGTCCGAAGGACTTATCGCCCTTCATCCGTTTCGACCAAGTCAACGCGAACGCTACGACCAGCGAGAGCGCTCACAACGGTGCGTAGCGCTTTAGCGGTACGACCATTGCGGCCAATAACTTTGCCAATGTCTTCTGGGTTAACGCGAACTTCAAGGGTTGTTCCGCGGCGATGAGTCTTCTCTGTAATGACTACATCTTCAGGGTTATCAACGATTCCCTTGACGAGGTGCTCTAGAGCTTCGTCCATAATCGTTATTCGGCGCTTGCTTCTTCAGCAACTACTTCAGCAGCTGGCGCAACTTCTTCAACAACCTCAGCGACTGCTTCGGTGACTGGAGCTTCGTCGGCAACTACTTCGGAAACAACTTCAGCGACAGGTGCTTCTTCAACTGCTGGAGCAGATTTAGCAGCAAGTTTTTCTTGCGCCTTCTTCTTCAAAGTTGTTGCACCCTCTTTTGGTTCGTCCATGGCTTGCTTGACTGCAGCTTCGTAAGCAACGCTCTTGTGAACGCGAGGAGCTGCAACGCGAAGTGTTCCTTCGGTGCCTGGAAGTCCCTTATGTTTTTGCCAATCTCCAGTGATCTTCAACAGCGCCTCTACAGCAGCAGTAGGAAGAGCACCGACTCCGAGCCAGTAACGAGCGCGCTCGCCATTAACTTCGATCAAAGATGGTTCTTGGCCTGGTGAGTAACGGCCAATTTCTTCAATGGATAGACCATTGCGCGCTTTGCGTGAATCGGTAACGACGATACGGTAGTAAGGCGTGCGAATCTTGCCCATGCGCATTAAACGAATTTTTGTAGCCAAGTGCGTGTGCTCCTGTAATTGGTCTTTGTCGTTCTTACGCGAATCGCAGCGGGGTGCGCGCTCGCATAGGTACAACAGCGAATACGGATGTTTGGGGGTAGAGGGCCCCGAACAGGATGCTTATCTTGCCATCTCGCCCTCTAAAGGAGAAATTGGGCCTGCCTAACCTCGCTCCTCAAGAGCTCGTTTGGCAGGGTTTCCGGATTTGGACTTCTTCTTCCCTGTGTTGGCAGGCTTATTTGCCCCCGATTTCATCGCAGGCATACCCATGCCACCGGGAAGCCCCATTCCAGAAATACCTTGTGGTGTTCCGCCATTTCGCATCTGTCGCATCACCTTTTGCGCTTGAGCAAAGCGCTCGACAAGGGAGTTCACATCCGAAACTGCTCGTCCTGCACCCTTTGCGATGCGGGCTCTGCGCGATCCATTGAGCACCTTGGGATCGCGACGTTCCAAAGGAGTCATTGACTGCACGATTGCTTGGGTACGAATGATCTCTCCATCATCAACGTTGGCAATCTGCTTCTTCATCTGCGCCCCACCGGGCAACATTGCCAACATCTTAGACATCGAACCCATTTTCGAAAGCGCCTGTAGTTGTTCAAGGAAATCTTCTAATGTGAAATCTTCTCCACTTGCAAACTTAGATTCCATCTTTGCTGCAACATCGCCATCAATTGCCTTCTTGGCTTGCTCAGCCAAGGTGGCAACATCGCCCATTCCGAGGATGCGCGATGCCATACGTTCTGGATAGAAAATATCGAAGTCATCGACCTTCTCTCCGTTCGAGACAAACATAATCGGGCGCTTTGTCATATGTGCAATCGATAGCGCTGCGCCACCACGGGCGTCGCCATCCAGCTTTGTCAGTACCACTCCATCAAACCCGACGCCATCAAGAAATGCTTGCGCTGTTTTAACAGCATCTTGGCCAATCATCGCATCGACAACGAAGAGAATTTCGTTAGGGTTAATCGCATCGGCGATGGATTTCGCCTCTTTCATTAACGGTGCATCCACGCCCAAACGTCCGGCAGTGTCAACGATGACCATGTTATGTAGCTTTGCCTTTGCAAAAGAAACTCCATCGCGCGCAACTTTGACAGGATCGCCAACCCCATTTCCTGGCTCTGGTGCAAAAACTGGAATCCCAATATTTTCTCCAACAACCTGGAGTTGCGTCACCGCATTCGGGCGCTGTAAATCTGATGCAACCAACAATGGCGTATTACCTTGATCTGCAAAATACTTTGCTAACTTACCTGCCAGAGTTGTTTTACCTGCTCCTTGCAAGCCCGCCAGCATGATGACTGTTGGTGGATTCTTGGCAAAGCGGACTCGTCGCGCTTGGTTGCCTAATATCTCAACAAGGGCGGCATTGATGATTTCAAATATCGCGCTTGCTTGATTAGTTCCAGATTGAAACTCTCCGAGAGCGGCAAGTGAACGAGTACGGACGATCTCAATGAACTCGTTAACAACGCTTAAAGCGACGTCAGATTCAAGAAGGGCTTGATGAATTTCCTGGCAAGTTTTTTCTACATCTGACGTTGATATCTTTCCTTTGGAACGCAGGGAAGCCAAAACCCCACTGAACTTTTGGGTTAAGGAATCAAACATGGGTAGAGCCTACCGAAGAGCGTGAGCCAAACTTTGCGCTACTTCCTGCGCACGTTCTGGGCTCAGGGGGCCCCCACCAATTTCTGTGACGTAAATCGTGTCAATGGCTTCGGCTCCAAGGGTGGTGACAATCGTCGAGCGAATATCTACCCGACATCGAGTAATCGCTTCGCCTATACGAAAGAGCAAAGCTGGGCGGTCATGACTTCGAACTTCAAAAACTGTTGCATCAACTGATGCTTCTAGGAAAGTTTCTACTTCAGGGGGCGGGAACGGGATAGCTGTCATCTTGGAATAGGCATCGATACGTTCCTGAATTCTCTTTGCTAAATCTATTTCTCCATCTAGAGCTGCTTGAATATCAGCGCTCAACTTTTCAGAAGTGGGGCGTGGGGCATGTGGATCAGGGGAAACTATCCACTCCATTACTGCCGCTTTTCCATGAGATTTAGTCCTGGCAGATCGAACATCCAGTCGAGTTAAATTCAGTACCCCCGCAACAATCGAAAGAAGACCCGGTCTATCTGGAGAAATGATCTCAATGGAAAATCCACCGTCTCGTTCTCGTACATCGGCCCGGAGCAATCCACGTTGGGCGTGTTCTCTTTGTTCATCGCTCAATTCAGGTTGCTGAGCAAGAGTTGTCCCACTCATCGCGGCACGGACTCTTCGAACCAAATCTGCAACCAAGCCCGCTTTCCATTCACTCCAAGCACCTGCACCAGCAGCTTCACCATCGGCAACGCTCAAAGCATGCAAGAGTTCAAGGGTTGCAAGATCTGGAATCAACGCTAAGACAGAGGCAATAGTTGCGGGGTCATCTAAATCTCTACGAGTGGCCGTCGCTGATAGAAGAAGGTGATGTTTAACCAGAAGTTGAATCGTCGAGATATCCACTTCGTTGAATCCCATTCGCATCACTAATGGCCTGATTAAGCGTTCACCGCGTTCGGAGTGATCCTCTAGAGAACCTTTACCGATATCGTGAAAGAGGGCGGCGATGAGAAGTAAATCGGGGCGATGAACGCGGCGGATCAAAGCTGCAGCATGAACTGCAGTCTCAACCATATGACGATCCACTGTATGGCGATGAAGATAATTACGTTGGGGCAAACTGCGGACTGCACTCCACTCGGGAAGCCAGGACGCAATCTCGCCTTCTTGGTCTAGCTCTTCCCAAATGTTTACCATCGCACTACCGGCACCGATGAAGGTTACGAAATCTTCTCTGGTCTGACGTGACCATGGATTTGCTAATACGCCACTTCGCAAACGAAGCAGCGGCTCGTCTAAAGTTGTATGAGCCCGTTCTTTATCTTTATTGAGCAACTTCCAGGTAGAGACCATGAGGTAATCCACATCTCGCGCAGATTGAGCGACATCACCCATGAGTGCATCTGCATCGCTGTATCCAAGGGCCACTGCAACTTTGTCTTGCTCGTGAAAGAGAAGGCGATCTTTAGATCGACCACTTTGGATATGTAGCGCCTCGCGAATATCACCTAAAACTCTCTCGGCTCGCTCGATTCGTTCGAGTGCTACTGGAACAAAACCAGAGGAAGCTATTGCTCGAAGCACGGTGATATCTCTTAACCCGCCGCGAGCCTCTTTTAAATCTGGCTCCAACAGGTAAGCCAACTCCCCTGTTCTTTCGTATCGGTTATCTAGAATCTGCCGAATTTCATTAATACGTTTTGCGAAACCTTTGCGCCAATCTTTGGTTGATACCTCTTTCACTTCATCAACGAGCGATTCTGCGCCGCAAATAAAGCGCAGATCAATAAGACCCATGGCTACTTTAAGGTCTTCACGCGCGGTGTCTCGAGTCTGCTTTGGCGTACGTACTGAGTAATCAACGCTGCGCGGAATATCTGCGCTGCCACTGGTTCCATCCCAAATTGGATAGAGAAGTGCATGTACAAATTCGAGCAGTTCAGATTCTGAAGATTTTCCATCATGGAGAATGAGTAAATCCAAATCAGATCCAGTAGATAGCTCGCCGCGGCCGTAACCTCCAACCGCGGCGAGGGCTATCTGAGATCCATCGCTCTGCATAGCTGAAGCGAATAAACGCCTCAGTTGTCGATCGCTCTCGTTCGATCGACTCAAACGATGAGATCGGTTATATAGCGTCGACACCACGCTCACCGGTACGCACTCGCACCACTTGGTCAACAGGTGTTGACCAAACTTTGCCGTCGCCGATAGAGCCGGTAGACGCAGCCTTGACGATAACCTCGATTACAGATTCTGCATCTGCATCATCGACAAGAACTTCTAGTCGGATTTTTGGGATGAGATCAACGGTGTATTCGGCGCCACGGTAAACCTCGGTGTGGCCTCCTTGACGACCGAACCCACTCGCTTCAGAAACTGTCATCCCAGTGATGCCATTGCTCTGAAGTGCAGACTTCACATCATCGAGCTTGAATGGTTTCAAGATTGCGGTAATAAGTTTCATATCGACGAACCTCCTCTGGATGAACCAGCCATTTCATATGCCGATTCTGCATGTTCATTAAGGTCAATGCCTTCAACTTCGGCATCACGACTGATTCGGAAACCAATGGTTTTGTCGATTGCAAAGCCAATGATAAGTGTTACTACAAAGGAGTACGCAAGAACTAAGAGCGCTCCAAATGCTTGCTTACCTAGTAGCGCAGTTCCGCCTCCGTAGAGAAGTCCATCTGCCCCAAGTGAGTTGACGACGTGTGTTCCGAAGATGCCAATAGAGATACAACCCCATAAACCGCCCACTAGATGCACGCCAACAACATCAAGGGAATCGTCAAAACCAAACTTCCATTTAAGTCCCACGGCCATCGCGCAAAGCGCTCCGGCTATAAGACCAATCACTACTGCAGCCCATGGAGCAACAAAAGCGCAGGCAGGTGTGATTGCCACAAGTCCAGCCACTGCGCCAGAGGCTGCGCCAAGTGATGTCGGGTGCCCATCGCGAATCTTCTCGACGATGATCCAACCTAGTAACGCACCTGCCGTAGCGACTTGAGTATTCATGAAAGCAAGTCCGGCAATTGCATTTGCAGCTAGTGCAGAACCGGCATTAAATCCGAACCATCCAAACCACAATAATCCCGACCCTAAGAGAACTAACGGCAAGGAGTGTGGACGCATAGATTCTTTTCGCCATCCCACACGCTTCCCGAGAATGAGTGAGAGCGCCAAACCTGCAGCACCAGCGTTGATATGTACTGCGGTTCCTCCAGCAAAATCCTCTAGACCTTTGCCAGCAAGAAAACCAACTCCAGTTACCGTGTCGCCAACTCTATTTCCGAAAGCAAAGACCCAGTGAGCAACCGGGAAGTAGACGATGGTGACCCAAATCGTTACAAAGATTGCCCATGCACTGAATTTAGTGCGATCTGCAATCGCTCCCGAGATAAGCGCCGGTGTGATGATTGCGAACATTAATTGAAATGCCGCGAAAACTAATACTGGAATTGGATATACCCCACCGTTATTGGTGAGGTCATTGACGATGCCACCCATTCCGGAAAATGAGATTGATCCATACCAAGGTGAATCCGCAGATGATCCAAAGGCTAATTGGAATCCATAAAGAACCCACAAAACGCTAACGATCCCGATGGTAATCATCGACATCATCATCATGTTAAGAACGCTCTTAGTGCGCACCATTCCGCCGTAGAAAAAAGCTAAGCCAGGTGTCATTAGGAGTACGAGTGCGGTGCTTGCAAGCATCCATGCTGTATCGCCAGAGTTAAGATCCATAAGTCACGTAATTTCTCTTGATCTGCTCGCCATTGAGATGACCGAAATATGGGGTACCTGCGTTACAGGTTGGGCACCGTTATGTTACAGACGCGTTACAAAAGGGTTGGTAGGTAAATTTCTGGATCAAAGGGGGCGAAATCCGTTACCGCTTCCCCATTACCTACAAATTTGATGGGGATATCCAAGCCTTTCTCAATCGCTAAAGCGATTCCGCCTCGGGCGCTGCCATCGAGCTTGGTGACAATGATCCCTGAAACATCTACCGCTTCGGCAAAGACTTTCGCTTGAACTAAACCATTCTGGCCAGTAGTTGCATCAATAACTAGCAAGATTTCTTGGACTGGCAAAACTTTTTCAATAACTCGCTTGACCTTGCCCAGTTCTGAGATGAGGTCGCTCTTGTTATGCAATCGACCTGCTGTATCAATGATGATGTAATCAGCTTTACGCGCTAATCCTTGTTGGACCGCATCAAAGGCAACGGAAGCGGGATCGGCTTTATCAGCGCCATGAACAACCTCAATATCTAAACGCTCGCCCCATGTGCGCAGTTGATCTACGGCAGCTGCCCGGAAAGTATCACCAGCTGCCATCACTACTGTCCTTTCTTTTTCAGAGAGATAATGAGCGAGCTTTGCCACGGAAGTTGTTTTGCCAGTTCCGTTTACTCCCACCACAAGAATCACAGTGGGGCCGCTCTGTGATTGCAAAATTTCGCGGTTCTTTCTAGAAAGGGCCGCTCTTAGTACGGAAATTATTGCCTCAGAAGCGTTTTCTGCCCGAGCAGAACGCGCTGCAGAAATTATTTCAGCAGATAGTGCCGGACCTAAATCAGATTCCAATAGAGAGATTTCTAATTCATCCCAGCCCGCGCTCGATGTGTGGACTGCACCAGTAATTTTGGCGATGATCTTGCCAAATAGACCCATGGCTACTCTTCTAGAAACTAAGCAGTATCAGCATCGCGAAGGCGTTGCGAAATAACTTCTGTCACACCATCTCCGCGCATTGTTACACCGTAAAGAGCATCTGCGATTTCCATCGTGCGCTTTTGGTGGGTAATGATGATTAGCTGTGAATTTTCGCGAAGTTCTTCGAGGACGCCAAGTAAACGTCCTAAGTTGACATCATCAAGAGCCGCTTCAACTTCATCGAGGACGTAAAACGGACTTGGTCGTGCTTTAAAGATAGCCACCAAGAGAGCAACGGCTGTGAGTGATTTTTCTCCACCTGAAAGCAGTGATAGGCGCTTGACGCGTTTTCCAGGAGGACGTGCTTCTACATCAACGCCAGTGTTCATTAAATCATCGGGCTCAGTCAGAATTAAACGTCCGTCACCACCTGGGAACAAACGAGCAAAAATTTCTTCAAAGTGACGTGCTGTCTCCTCATAAGCTTCCATAAATATTTGCTGCACACGATCATCAACTTCTTTAATAATGTCGAGAAGATCTTTCTTTGTGCGCTTGAGATCTTCTAGTTGCTCGGCTAGATAGCGCAAACGCTCTTCGAGCGATGAGTACTCCTCAAGTGCAAGAGGGTTAATCTTCCCGAGTAAATTCAGCGAACGTTCTGCATTGTGAAGTCGCTTCTCTTGTTGATCGCGACGATATGGAATCAGTTCGGTCGCAACAATCTGTCCATCTTCAGTTTCAATAAATGTAGGAACATCGCTATCTGGACCATATTCGGCAGTCAGAGTTTGAATATCAACGCCAAGTTCTTCAATTGCCTTGGATTCGAGTTGTTCGATGCGCATACGTTGTTCTGCGCGTGCAATTTCATCTTGGTGAACACTGGAAGTCAGCTGCTCTAATTCAACGGCAAGTTCGCGAGCACGTGCGCGGATCGTAAGAGTTTCACCTTCACGAGATGCGCGAGCTTCTTCAAGACGACCTCTCTCGGTTGCAGCCTTAGCAATTGAGCGCTCAATGTGGATCAACGCTTCATATGCGGATTCTGCAATCGCTTGTGAAATCACAGCACCTTGAGCACGTGCACCACGACGACTTACTGCACGTTCTGATGCTTCACGTTCGGCCCGAGCAGCATCTTCGAGCGCTTGTGCTCGAGCGGCCAAGGAATCTAAACGTTCTTCGCTCGTTCGTAGAGCTAGGCGGGCTTCAACTTCTGTAGTCCGTGCACCAGAAACTTGTGTTCTGATTTCTTCGGCACGTGAATGGCTGGGTTCTTCAACGCTACCGTGATGATGAAGTTGCTCTTGAGCGATGGAAAGTTCGCTCTCATCGCGAGTTTTTGCAGAAGTAGCCTCTCCAATTGCAGCGGTAAGGCGTTCCACTTCAGCGCGGGCAGATTTGGCATGTTGGCCGGAGACAGCCAGTTGCTCGGTGAGCGCTGCGATATGTGCGTCAGATTCATTAAGCGCTGACAACGCGCGGTCGTGTTCGCCCTGACGAGAGGCAACATCGCCTTCTGCAGTACTAATCTCAAATTTCAAACGTTCGCAATCATGAGTCACTGCAGTTACTTGTGCATCGAGATCTTGGACGAGAGCTTTAATTTCGATAAGCGAGGAAGAACTCTTAGAGCCACCGCGCGCACGGTTCTGCGTGAAGATATCGCCGTCACGGGTAACCACAGTTAAATGAGAATGGGCGCGGATAATTACTTCTGCTGCTCGGGCGTCTTCGGCAACTACCGTGGTTACAAGCAAATCACGCAACATTGAATCAATAGTCGTTGAACGAACATGGGTAGTGATGGCGGTCAAGCCTTGCGGGATAGAACCTGCATCACGTTGACTGCTCGATTGAACGACAAGAAAATCAGCTTGGCCAAGGTTCTCGTTGCGAAGAGTGGTTAACGCAGTAACCGCAGTCGATAAATCTTGGACAACAACCGCGTCAGCTAGTGATCCAAGTGCTGCCGCAACGGCGCTTTCCCAGCCAGCATCTATGTCAAGCAATGAAGCGATGCTTCCTAGAATGTGGACTCCCCGAGGATCGCGCAATAGGGCCGCAGCTCCGTCACGAGATTGGGAGGTAAGACGCATAGCTTCAACTTTTGATTCAAGGCCATTGCGTTGACGATCTGCCGCACGTTCTGCATCAACCAAGGAAGCTAGTGCGGCTTTGCTCGCATCTAGATTGCGCTTGGCGTTTTCAAATTGTGAATCTAAACCAAGCTCTCCGGAATCAGCGCTGGCGATATCTCTCTCAAAGGTTGAATACTCACTTTGTGCTGTATCAGCTCGATTTTGAGCATCTTCACGGGCTTTCGATAAACGAGAGATTTCTTCGGAGATCGCTTCCAAACGGGCAGCAAGTGATTTGATATGGCCCTCTTGGCGCGCAGTGCCTTCGCGTTGATCTGCAAGAGCACGTAGCGCTGCGGCAACTCGATCCTCTTCAGCTTTTAAATCAGATTCGGCTTGAGCCAATGCCACTGTCGCGCTCTGAAGTTCATGGCGAGATTGAATAACGGCTTCACGGAGGGCGCGCTCTTCTTCGCGCAGGGCCAATGCTTCGCGATCGAGGCTTTCGGGATCGCGACCGGCAGTGCGCGCTTCTTCGGCTTCTTCTGCAAGGAAGCGTGATCTTTCCTGAGCTAGTGAAGCGGTGCCACGGAACTTTTCGCGCAAAGCGTTAAGTTGATAATAAGTATCTTGAGAGGCAACAAGACGTGGATTATCAATTGCACTTTGTGCATCAAGTTCTGCTTCACGAGAACGTGCACGGTCTAAATCGGATTCGACTAATGTGCGTCGCTCGCGAAGAACTGTTTCGTCAGCTACTTCTGCGTTGAGGGTCTTAGTAAGTGAAATTAAGTCATCTGCTAGCAATCGAAGTTTTGCATCACGAAGATCTGCCTGAATCGTTGCGGCTTTCTTAGCAACTTCTGCTTGCTTGCCTAGAGGACGAAGTTGTCGTCGAAGTTCTACAGTGAGGTCTTGGATACGTGCCAAATTCGCCTGCATCGAATCTAGCTTGCGAATGGCTTTCTCTTTGCGTTTGCGATGCTTAAGAACGCCTGCAGCTTCTTCGATAAATCCACGTCGCTCTTGCGGGTTGGCCATCAAGATGGCATCAAGTTGTCCTTGTCCAACGATGACGTGCATCTCGCGACCGATACCACTATCGCTCAAGAGTTCTTGAATATCTAGAAGGCGGGATGCATCTCCGTTGATCTGATATTCACTAGTTCCATTACGAAAAAGTATGCGAGAGATGGTGACTTCTGTGTAATCAATTGGAAGTGCGCCATCGGTATTATCAATAGTGACAGAAACTTCAGCACGACCTAAAGGTGCGCGGCCACTCGTACCCGCGAAGATGACATCTTCCATCTTGCCGCCACGTAAAGTTTTTGCACCTTGTTCGCCCATAACCCATGAGAGAGCATCGACAACGTTACTTTTGCCTGAGCCGTTGGGTCCGACCACGCAGGTGATGCCTCTTTCAAGGCGCAGCGTGGTGGAAGAAGCGAAGGACTTAAAGCCCTTGAGCGTGATGCTCTTCAAATACACGGGGCAAACCTACCCTAGGGGTCAGGACTCTGCGGTCACGCTCAAAATATCGAAAGCGTTGCGTGCGGCAAATTGCTCTGCTTCGCGCTTGGATTTTCCTTCACCTTGGGCTATCGCAGCCCCAGCAAGCATTGCAACAGCAGAGAAACTCTTATCGTGATCAGGGCCAGATTCGGTGACTACATATTCAGGCGCACCCATGCCTCGAATTGCAGCCAACTCTTGAAGAGCTGTTTTCCCATCGAGACCGGCACCACGTGCCATTGCGCTCTCAAGGGTCTCATTAATGAGGGTTCGAACAATGGCAGTTGTTTTTTCGATTCCTGTTTCTAAGTAAATCGCTCCGATGAGCGCTTCTAAGGCATCGGCCAGCAATGAGTTCTTGTCGCGCCCGCCTGTAACTTCTTCGCCTTTACCTAAACGAATGAATTCTCCGAGATTAAGTGTCCGTGCAATATCTGCGAGCGCGCGCATATTAACTACGCCAGAACGCAATGGTGATAAACGACTTTCATCGAGATCTGGATATCTGCGATACAACTCTTCGGTGACAATTAACCCAAGAACCGAATCGCCAAGAAATTCAAGGCGTTCGTTTGTTTCAGAAAGACCTGACTCGTAAGCAAATGAACGATGGGTCAGGGCTAACTCCAGCAGTTGCGGGTGGAATTCAACACCCAATGCTTTAGCTAGCGAGGAGTACAGATCAGACCTCGATTACCTGACGGTTGTTGTACATGCCACATGTGGGGCAAGCAGTGTGTTGCAATTTTGGTTGTTGGCATTGTGGGCATGCTGCAAGTGCGGCCGCAGTTGTTTTCCACTGACTACGACGAGAACGGGTCTTCGAGCGAGACATCTTCCGCTTTGGTACTGGCACTTGACTTTCCTTACTCTCTTGTGAAATCTCTACTGAATTTCATCAGGGGGTAAGTATCCCCCAAAAGGCCCAATTCTTGAAATCGAGGTTACTGCTCTCCTAAATCAGGCAGACCTGCCCAGCGTGGATCGATGAGTTCGTGGGCATGGTCGCTCGGTAGAAGGCTCCATTTCACCCCGCATCCAGCACATAGGCCAGCACAATCTAGGGTGCAAAGTGGGTTTATCGGCAGGTCTAAAACAATTGCATCACGAATGGGCGTCTCTAGATTGATGAAGTCGCCATCCATCATGAGATCGTCATCGTCATCCAAATCATCGGCTTCTTCTCGGGCGCGCTTACGTTCTGCCTTGGTATGAGCCTTCTGCGGTTCGTAGCGATAGAGCTCTTGAATTCGTCTATCAATATCTAACTCGATTGGCTCAAGGCAGCGCATGCACTCGCCATCTGCAATTGCAGAAATATCCGCACTCACTAAAACTCCCTCAGAAACAGATTCCAGACGCATCTCAACATGAATATCTTCGCCACCTAGGACTGCAATAACATCGATCCCCACTCGTTCCGGAACTGTGATGTCGAATGAATACTCTCGCATTTCCCCCGAACGACGAGGCAAGTCATGCGAACTAAAGAGGTAAACCTCAGATGGGCGGGGCACCATTACTACTTCTCTGCGGAGAGGTGTGACAGTGCATCGTTATCGTGAGCGCCTGCTAGACGTTCGCGTCCTCGAGCAACGGCATCAGAGGTCTTAGCTAAAATAACTTCCAGAGTTGCCAAGCGTGAATCGATATAAGTCTCAACTTCTTCGCGTTCGCGGTCTGCGGTTTCGCGCACTTGCGCAAGAATTCTTTGCGCTTCATCGCGGGCGGCTTGGACTATCGCAGTCTGTTCAACCATGCGGGCAACTTCTTCTCGCGCCATGGCTACTAGTTGTTCGGCACTGCCTTGTCCCTCTTCCAAAATTGCATCGCGCGAAGAGATAACATTTTGCGCAGTTGAGAAATCATGAGGCAAGAGATTACGAGCTTCATCTAAGAGTTCTAAGAGCTCGCCGCGGTGAACCACGCATGAAGCCGACAAGGGAACGCTACGAGCTTCTTCGACCATAGTGATCGCTGATGTGAGTTTTTCAATGGAGTCCATAGGTCACTTCCCTTGTAGCGCTGCTGTTAATGCAGCATTTATATTGGCAGGAACCATGGTGGATACATCTCCACCATAGTGCGCTAGCTCTTTCACTAACGATGAAGATAAGAATGAATGTGTCGGAGCAGTCGCCATAAACATCGTTTCAACGCCCGCAGCTTGCAAGTTCACTTGAGCCATTTGGAGTTCGTAATCGAAATCGGTGACAGCTCGTAAACCTTTAACAATGGTTTTGATCTCATTCTTACGGCAATAATCAACAAGAAGTCCATGCCAGGAAGCGACAACTACATTGGGAAAGCGCTTTGTGTTCTCGCTAATCTGGGCAATTCTCTCTTCGACGGTAAATAGACTCGCTTTGGTGCGATTTTCGAGCACAGCCACAATGACCTGATCAAAGTGCTCACTTGCGCGTTCAATGATGTCTAGGTGACCAAAAGTCATTGGGTCGAAAGAACCCGGACAAACTGCGCTATTCATATCGCAAACGCTAGCAATGATTGCTCGGCTTATCCATTCTGAGAGGGATTTCCGTAATAAATCACCGCTTGTCCATAGTTTCTCTGGCGCAGGACCCGATACCCCAATGGCCATGTGAATTCAGAGCGCTTGCTCGCACGCTCGACTGCGATGAGCGAATCCTCAGCTAAAAACCTTCCAGCCTGCAAGAGTTCGAGACATATATACAAATCTCCATCAGGGAATTCATAAGGAGGATCGATATAAACAATCTCGTATTTGTTTTGGGCTGGAGTTTCTAAGAACTTCTGTACTGACATTGCATAGTGATGAAACGCGCCGACAGCGTTGCTTGCCTTTACCAACGTTGCATTCGAAGCAATGGTGCGACCAGCACTTTCATCTTTCTCTACCGCATGAACAAGATTTGCGCCTCGAGAAAGAGCTTCAAGTCCGATGGCACCCGAGCCTGCAAAAAGATCAAGAAAATTTAAGCCAAGGAAATCTCCGAATTCTGACATCAGCGAAGAAAAAAGTCCTTCACGCGCGCGATCAGATGTGGGTCGGGTGGCTCCAGCAACCGAAGAAAGAGTTCGGCCTTTGGCAACTCCAGCAATAATTCTCATGAGCAGATATTACTTTCAACCTTTATCAATATATTGAGATGCGCTATCTTTTTGCAAGATAGTTAGAGCACTTGCCAACTTTTCAAACTTTGCCTGCCACTCATCGCTGGCGGCAATTACCGTCGCATCGGTTCGCGCTTGATCTATGAGCGCTTCATCCCTAAGTACTCGCAGAAGGCGAAGGTGTGAACGAGTGCCGGATTGGCTTGCTCCTAGGACATCGCCTTCGCGACGTTGCTCGAGATCAATTCTGGAAAGTTCGAATCCATCTTGTGTAGCGGCTACCGCAGTGAGGCGCTCTCGCGCAGAAGTTCCTGCTGGTGAATTTGTTACAAGCAAACACAATCCTGGCGAAGTCCCACGACCCACTCGGCCACGGAGCTGATGTAAGGAAGAAACTCCAAATCGATCAGCATCCATAATGACCATAATGGTTGCATTTGGAACGTCAACACCAACTTCGATTACGGTGGTAGAGACAAGAACGTCGATTTCTCCATCTGCAAATGCCCGCATCGTGGCATCTTTCTCATCATTTGAAAGCTGTCCATGCAAAATAGCCAACCTCAAACCTTTGAGTGGTCCTGCATGAAGCATCGGCGCAATTTCATCCACGCTGGCGATTTCAGCGCTAACAACTCCAAAGAGAAAATCCATATCCGAATCTTCTGGTGTTGCGGCGCTAATGCGAGGTGCAACGACGTAGGCCTGGTGTCCTTGTGAAACTTCTTCCTTCACTCTCTGCCAAGCGCGCTCTAGGAATACAGGTTTCTCTAGTGCTGGCACGACATGGGTAGTAATTGGTTGGCGACCTAAAGGAAGTTCGCGCAGTGTTGAAATATCCAGATCACCGAAAACTGTCATCGCCACTGTTCTTGGAATGGGGGTTGCAGTCATGACAAGCAGGTGTGGGGGCTTTTCAGATTTGGCTTTTAAAGCATCCCGCTGCTCGACTCCAAATCGATGTTGCTCATCAACAATTATCAAACCTAAATCCTTAAAAGCAACGCTTTCTCCCAGCAGTGCGTGAGTACCAATAACAATTCCTGCTTCACCCGATGCGCACAACGCGAGGGCTTCTTTCCTTGAAGCCGTGGATTGTGAACCTGTAATAAGTGTGAGTTGGGTTGCATGCTCTGGAGCTCCCAACATCCCACCGTGAGACAGAGGCCCCAAGAGTTTTTGCAAGGTACGTAAATGTTGTTGCGCCAATACTTCAGTCGGGGCTAAGAAAGCAGCTTGTCCTCCACTATCGACAACGGCAAGTGCTGCACGAATTGCAACCACTGTCTTTCCGGAACCAACTTCACCTTGCAATAAGCGATGCATCGGATGTTGCGCGGCCAAATCGCTTTCTATCTCTTGCATCACTTCTCTTTGCCCAGCAGTAAATTCAAATGGCAAACTCTCATCGAACGCTGCTAAAAGTCCATTCGATCGAACTGGTCGCGGAGTTGCCTTGAGTTGTCTTAATTCTTGTCTTCGCACTACTAGCAGAAGTTGCAGAAGGAATGCTTCGTCAAAAGTTAAACGTTCGCGAGCTAATTCGGATTCTTCAATATTTGATGGTTGATGAAGGGATTTCAAGGCCTCCCCCAGCGTTGGGTATCCATGACTCACACGGATTTCTTCAGGCAAATAATCACTCACCTCATCGAGAGCACCCAAAGCCAAATCGATACATTGAGCTATTTTCCATGATGGCAATTTTGCAGTCGCCGGATATACCGCCAGATATTTCCCAGCAAACTGATCTATCGCACTGTCAACATCACTTCCGTCGGCTATTAATTCATAATCCGGATGCGACAGTTGACGCTTTCCTTTGAAGAGGCCAACTTTCCCAGCAAACATTCCTTGGCGTCCCACATGTAACTCCCGTTCACGCCAAGGTTGGTTGAAGAATGTTAATGAGAGTTTTGATGTGCCATCGGTGACTACCACTTCAAGGATTGTTCCCTTGCGGCCGTGCAGGGTTCGAGTTGTTGCGCTAAAAACTTCGGCAAGGATTGTTACTTCGTCATCCTCTTTTAACTCTGAAATATCGGTGAGTTCGCCACGAAGAACATATCGCCTTGGATAGTGCCTCAATAGATCCTCGACCGTGGAGATACCAAGACCACTCGCCAAGACTTTAGAGGTACGGTCGCCAACCACATCCACTAACTTGGAATCAAGGTTGGCCATAGCGAGCATTCTGCCTCACAGATCCCCTGGAAGCTGCTTAGCGCACCAATTGGAGCATGTGTGTGGCATCTCTCCATCCGGAATGCGTAATCACAATGAGCATTTTCCCGAGGCCAAGTATTCGTTCTTCGATTCTTGCCGCAAGAGCCCGATCCAAATGCTCTGTCGGTTCGTCGAGTATTAATACCTCCGCGCGCGATAGCAATGCACGCGCGACATTTAACCTCTTAGCTTCGCCTCCTGAAAGAATCCTGCCAAATTCACCAACAATAGTGTCGAGACCAAATTCCGACTCACTGACCAAGGTATTAAGTTCTACGATTGCAAGAGCGAGGTGAATCTGCTCATCGGTGGATTCTGGCGCTCCTATCTTCATATTCTCTCGAATGGTTGTATTAAAAATATGACTAATTTGAATTGCCGCGCTGACATGAGCAGATAAATTCGAAACTGTCTGTATCGATTTGCCGTTAATTTTAATAGAGCCCGTGTGTGGCAAAAGCCCAAGTAACCCCATGGCCAGAGTGGACTTGCCGCTTCCGCTACGTCCTCGAATAGCGAGCGATTGCCCGGCTTCCAATGAAAAAGTAACAGGGCGCATGAATGGGTCGTCTTGATTCCAGAGAACCTGCACTCCTTGTACTTCTAGCGTAGTTACAAGGTCAGCAAGAGGAAGCTGTTGTACGGGCTCAACTGCAATAGTGGATTCCAGCTTTGCGATCTCAAGTTTGGCAAGCAAAAGCTTTCCGGCCGCAAATAAATTGGGGTACCACGCAGTGATTGCTTCAAACATCACAAGCGGCAAAAAGACGAGCATCGTCACCTGCACAGCGGGCATTTGCCCAATGGAGGCAAAATGTTGAGCGATCAAAGCCAAGCCAACCAAAGTGATTCCGAGAATTGCTACGAAAAAGAATTGGAATTTTCGCAGAGCCGATACTAGGGATTTTTCATGGGAGTAAATTGCCTGCTCCATTACCGATGTTGCTTCTAACCGTTGTTCGAGATAACCATAAAGTTGTGCTTCTACAACACCATGCGCTGCCTGTTCTATGAGCTGGGCATAGAGATTTTCAGAGTCCTCAACTTTTTGGGCCAGAGCTTCGCAATCGAGTTTTGACCATCGTGGAATCACAATCAACAGGCACAATACCGAAGGGATTGTGAAATAGAGAGATTGAGGCTGAATCCAATACCCCACCAAAACTCCTACAGACAATGAAATAACTGCAGCGACATGTGGCAATGTAATTCGCAGTTCGTATTCCTGCGCCCTTTCGACGTCATCGACTACGCGCTTAACCAATTTACCTGAGCTCTGGTCGCTCACTAATGCGAAAGGTCGAGAAGTGATCTGTTCGAATAGTCGAACGCGTAATCCAGTGAGTCGGTCAAATACGCTCTTGTGGCTTGTAGTTCTTTCAAAATACCTTGCAACAGATCTAGCGATACCAAAAAAGCGCACCATGACGATTGCCACGCTTAAAGTCAATATTGGAGGTTGGAAAGAGGCCATAGTTATTAGCCACGCACTGGTGATTGTTAAACCTGCGCCGAAAATATATGCACTCGCACTCAAAATGTATGGGAGAACTCTTTTCATGGAGTACCCCGCACTACTTCAATCACTCGATCGTTTTCAGCGATGAGCGAATAATCGTGTGTAATACAAATGACTATCCCTCCTGCAGCTTGCGCTTTGCGCAAACTATTCATAACCGCCTGTGCGCTCTCGTGATCTAAATCTGCAGTAGGTTCATCTGCAATGACTATCGATGGCTTGCGAATTAATGCGCGAGCAACTGCTATCCGTCGTACTTGACCACCAGAGGCAGAATGAGATTGTTCGCCTCCCTTTCCCAACTGAGTATCAAGGCCTTGAGGTAACTCGTTTACAGATAATCCCGCTTGCTCCAATGCAGAAACTATTTCGAGATCGGCAAGTTTGCGATCCAAAATCAGGAACTGATCCCGCACACTTCCAGATGCCAGCTGAGGCGATTGCGGAATCCAGCCCAATAACTTCTGATAACTCTCTCGATTTGCTCGAGTGAGGAGAATGGGATTTGCCGCCGAGATTATTTGGAGATCTGAATCAAAATTGATCGCGAGCAAGTTGGATGCAAAGGTACTCTTGCCTATTCCCGATTCACCGAATATAAAGAGGAGTTCACCTCTATTCACTTGCGATGCGGGAATCCGGATTTTTTCGAAAGCATTTCGAACGAAAGTCCAGTCTTGCCATGCGATAGCAACTACCGTTGAAGAATCGATGTGGGCGCCATCTTGCGAAACTTCTGCAACGTCATCGCCTTGAATGCGAGATAACTCCCGCAGCGACTGCGTTCCATCCTCTGAGGCATGAAATAGCGAAGCCGCGTTGCGTACCGGAAAATAGACTTCAGGGGCCAATATCAGAACAATCATTGCTGGTTTGAACTCCATGGTTCCAGCAACCAAACGCAGTCCTACGGAGACCGCAACAACTGCCACCGAAATAGTCGCAACAAGTTCAAGAGCGAATGCAGATAAGAATGATATTCGAAGAACTTTCATCGTTTCATCGGTGTACTTCTTGCCCATAGCGCCAATTCGCTCTGATTGACTTGCGCTGCGTCCAAAAATCTTCAGAGTCGTGAAGCCTCGTAATGAATCCTCAAAATATCGCGAAAGAGTTCCTAGGGACTGCCATTTCCTGGAGACTTCATCTGCAGAATATTTCCCGATGAGAGCTCCGAAGACCGGGATAAGCGGCAAGGTGGCGATTGCGATGATTGCCGAGAGATAATCATTAACGAATATTGCTGCCATTATGGCGAATGGAACTATGCCTGCAAAAGCCATTTGCGGAATGAATCTGCCCAGATAAATATCAAGTGCGTTCAATCCTTTAGTCAGAACAGTGACAAGTTCAGCGGGTGAAACTTTCCCATAATTGCTTACACGCCTGGTCGTTTCTGCACGCAATTGCACTTTGATTGCTAGCGCTTGTGAGGCCGTCCAATACTCAAAACGGGAATTGAAGAAGGCTCTAAAGATCCAGAGGGAGCCCAAAAGAATAATCCGTGCCGAAACACCGTGGCTATGGGAAATTATCCCAATAATGATCTCAGCGATGAGATATGCATTCGCAATAACAATCGCAGACCAGACACAAGCGGCGAGAAGTGCCGATAAAAATAATCTGCGGCTACCGCTTCTAGAAAGCAGTAGCCGCAGATCAGCAGATTTCACAGAGAAAGCGTATCCAGAACTCCACGCTCAGGATGCTGAATCTGAGTTGCGCTTACGCGCTTGCGGAATACCCAATAAGTCCAACCTTGGTAAATCAATACAAGCGGTGTCATTACTACCGCAACGATTGTCATTACCTTAAGGGTGTAATCGGTACTGGAAGCATTGGTAATTGTGAGATCGAATTCCGATCCCAAAGAGCTTGGCATTACTCGTGGATAAAGTGCTACGAATAATCCAGTGACAAACGTTGTGATGGCGAGTGATGAGGCGATAAATGCCCAACCTTCACGACGTAGGTAATTGGCAGCCAATCCCGCAACCCACAAAAGGGCTGTGAGGACAGACAAGATGAGGAACTTGGTATTGATTGCCGAGCCCATGAGATTGCTCCATGCCAAGAATGCAACGGCAGCAACTGCCGAAACTAAACCTAGTTTGATAGCAAGATCATGCGCAGTGTCGCGGATTGAGCCAGCTGTCTTGAGTGCGAGGAAATGTGCTCCATGCGTCAAGAAAACGGTCAAGGTAACAACTCCGCCAAGAAGAGCGTAAGGATTAAGTAGGTTGAAGAAGCCGCCTACATATTCGATTGCTCCCGATGCTGATTTCTCTAGTGGAACACCTCTGACGATATTTGCGAAAGCAACGCCCCATAAAAGTGAGGGAAGGAAGCTGGCAACAACGATTGCGACATCCCAACGTTGGCGCCATTGCGCTTTGCCGTACTTGCTGCGATATTCAAAAGCCACACCGCGGACAATTAAGGCAACAAGTATCAAGAAGAGTGGAAGGTAAAATCCACTAAATAAAGTTGCATACCACTCAGGAAATGCTGCGAAAGTCGCTCCGCCGGCTACAAGTAGCCACACTTCGTTTCCATCCCAGACTGGACCTAACGTTGTGAGAACTGCTCGACGATCGGCTTCATTGCGAGATACGAAAGGAAGCAACATTCCGACACCAAAGTCGAAACCTTCTAGGATGAAATAGCCCACCCAAAGAACAACAATGAGTATGAACCAGACTGTTTGAAATGACATGTTCGCTCTCCTTTCCTAGTAAGACATCACGAGTGGTCGGTCATCGGCACCGCCGACGGAAGTGACTTCATAGTCAACTTCTGTGCGAGGTCCGATCTGAATAGTTTTGAGAATCAGCCCTACTTCAATCACCGCAAGTACGCCGTAGAGGGCGGTAAATGCAATCATCGTAAAGAGAACTGCTCCGGCAGAAACAACTTGGCTCACTCCGTCAGCGGTTCGAATCAGGCCAAAGACCGCCCATGGTTGGCGAGCAGTTTCGGTAAAGATCCATCCGAATGAGTTTGCAAGAAGCGGCAAGAATGGCAAAGAGATCATCGCTGGTGCGAACCATTTTCCATGTGGTGTTCCACCTTTACGTAGTTGCCACAAAGCAAGGAGCGCAAAGAACATTGCGATAAATCCAAATCCCATCATGAGCCTGAATGACCAATATGCCAGCGGAATATTTGGCGTGTAATCTCCGGCACCATATTTTTGAACGTAGCTAGCTTGCAAGTCATTTACCCCTTGGACAACTCCCTTGAAATCACCTGTAGAGAGGAAAGAGAGAACTGATGGAATATCGATCTGGAATACAGAGCGAGATCCATCTAAACTGCCGATGGTCAGAAGTGAAAATGGTGCTGAAGCTGTAGTGTCATAAAGCGCTTCGGCCGCAGCCATCTTCATTGGTTGTTGTTCGGTCATCACGCGTGATGTGAGGTCACCAGAAATTCCAACCAAAACAAAGCTAATCACCATAGTGACTAGACCTGCTTTGAGAGTGGTACGTGACATGTCAACATCTTTCTTCTTCAGAATCAACCACGCAGAGACGCCAGCGATAAATGCTGCCCCGGTGAAAGCTGCCGATGGGATTGTGTGGAAAAAGGTGACGAGTGCAGTCTTTTGTGTAAGTACAGTAATGATATTTGTAAGTTCAGCGCGTCCCTTAGTTGCATTGAGAATGTAACCAACTGGGTGCTGCATCCAAGCATTTGCGGCGAGAATGAAATATGCCGACAAGAGCGTACCTGTGGCGGCTAACCAAATTGAAGCTAAGTGCAACTTCTTCGGCAAGCGATCCCAACCGAAAATCCACAGTCCTAGGAATGTGCTCTCGAGGAAGAAGGCGAGCAACCCTTCCATTGCTAGTGGGGCTCCGAAGATATCTCCGACGAAACGGCTATAGGAAGACCAGTTCATACCGAATTGGAACTCTTGAACGATTCCTGTGACTACGCCGATTGCGAAGTTGATAAGGAACAACCGTCCAAAAAATTTGGTTGCTCGTAAATATTTAAGATTATCTGTGCGATACCAAGCCGTTTGTAAACCAGCAACCAAAAAGCCCATGCCGATAGTGATTGGCACGAAAAGGAAGTGGTAGACGGTGGTAATTGCGAACTGCCAACGGGCAAGATCTAGAGCTTGCATCATCTCTCCTTCATTAGTTAGCGAAACTGCTAACTCACTGCTAATTCTCAATTACTCCCTAGAAGTAACGGGGGGAAATCGGCTGTGGCAACCCTCACCCCCCATTTCTTACGCGTAGATTCCTGAGTGTCAGCCCCCCTTTATTCTCTGGACTCTCACGATTAGCACTTGCTAGGGGGTTAGCGCTAGCCTTACCCCCGTTCGACAGCCAGGATAAATAATCACTGAAGGAGTACGACGATGGCAGCAACATGCGATATCTGCGGCAAGGGCCCCAGCTTTGGCAATAACGTCTCGCACTCTCAGGTAAAGACTCGTCGTCGCTGGAATCCAAACATCCAGCGCGTGCGGACATTTATTGGTGGAACATCAAAGCGCCAGAATGTGTGTACCTCATGTCTGAAAGCTGGCAAGGTTTCCCGTTAATTAAAGTGCACGAACCCCTGGGGAACGTGCTCTAAACCAATAATTGCTATTCCATCTCCAGTGACAACTTCGCCTATACAGGTGCCAGATAAATCCTTACCCGCTGCAAGAAATACATGATCTTCACCGCCTGCGCCGACCCAATCCCAAACATTGGCGTTAACTTCATCGGCAAGTTGAGCAAGATCGGCAAACTCATCGATTGCTTCTATCTTTGCAGCGCTAAATTCACAGCGGACGTGAGAAGCGCTCGCCATCTGCGCCCCTTGCGTCATGAGCCCATCACTAATATCAATAAGTGCGTGCGCGTTGCGCATTAATCTTGCTGCCTCATAAGAAACTTCGGGCGCACAGAATTGTTGAATGCCCCTCTTCGCCTGCTTGCTACTTGCGAGGCTTTCAGGGTTAATTCCATGGGAGAGTAAGTGCCATCCGGCAGCCGACCATCCGGGTATGTTGGAAACATAAAGCCGATCGCCTACTTGCGCACCAGAACGCAAAATTGGATTCTTTACATATCCAATTGCCGTCATGGAAATAGTTACAACCGAGCCCTTGACAAGATCTCCTCCCACGATTGGCGCTTTGCATCTGCGCGCTTCATGGGCCATTCCCTGCGCTAACTCCACAATCCACGCAAGAGGTTCGTCACCAGTGAGTGAAATGGCCGCCACGAGATGACTTGGCGTCGCGCCCATAGCTAATAGGTCAGCTAAATTAGCGGCTGTGATTTTGCGGCCTATTTCAAAGGCGCTCGACCATTGCTTGCGAAAGTGAACTCCTTCTACCGCCATATCGGTAGTGATTACCGAATTTACCTCGCTCGGTGCGATAACAGCTGCGTCATCTCCGATACCGAGAAGAATTCGGGGATCATCGGTCGCGAAAATCTTCGCCAACTCCACGATGACATCGCTCTCTGAAAACTCTCCTAAACCCATGTTCCCAGCCTACGGGGAAAAAGGTTTGCTCGTAGTGCGACCTATGCGATAGCGTCCCGTCATCGAGAGATTTAGAGATGAGGAGTAACAATGTCAGTTCAGGCATACATCTTGATTCAGACCGAGGTCGGCAAAGCAACAAGCGTTGCAAATGCAGTATCGGCTATCTCTGGAGTGACATTGGCCGAAGGCGTCACAGGTCCTTACGACGTCATCATGCGCGCTGAAGCAGCAAGCATGGAAGATTTTGGACGAGTCATTCTTTCAAAGGTGCAGGCAGTTTCAGGGATTACTCGAACACTTACTTGCCCTGTAACTAGTTACTAATTCCTGCGCGACAACGCGCCTTTCATAAGTTCATCGATTATTTGGCTGTAGCTAATTCCTACCGACTCCATTAATTTCGGAAACATCGACGTGGGAGTAAATCCCGGCATTGTATTAAGTTCATTAATTGTTATCTGACCATCTTCGCCATAAAAGAAATCAACACGTGCCAGACCAGAACATCCTAAAGATCGGAAAGCTAGCGAAGCTTGCTTTTGAATTTCCGCACGAGCTTCTGCTGGGATATTCGCCGGTATCAATGCCGTTGTTGCACCATCTAGGTATTTGGCTTCAAAATCATAAAACTCGTGCTTGCTATCAATCACGATTTCACCAGGCAAAGAAGCGATGATATTTCCTTCAACTTCCAGCACTGCACATTCGATTTCTCGGCCAGATACAGCTTCCTCAATCATGACCTTGGAATCAAATCGAAAAGCTTCTTCGATTGCCGCTTGAAGTACATCTGCGGTGTGAACCTTGCTTGTGCCGCGGCTAGAACCACCACGAGCAGGCTTTACAAATAGCGGGTACTTAAGAACTGATGCTAGAAGTTCGCAGGAGGCGCGATTACGGCTCCACTGGTCTTGCGTGAAAACTATGCCCTCGGCCAAGTTAAGGCCAGAAGATGAAAAAATTGATTTTGCAAATGACTTATCCATCGCAACAGCGGAGGCGAGTACTCCGCTTCCCACGTATGCAAGGTTGGCAATTTCGCAGAATCCTTGAATCGAACCATCTTCGCCAAAGGATCCATGAAGCATCGGGAAAATCAAATCGATATGTAAAGTCTTTCCGTCAACACTGAAGCCATGAATATCGGTATTCACTTCAGGGGCATCTTCTGGCACGGTCGGCAAAATTCCATCGACAATTTCTAGCGTTGAATCTTCGGCCATGAGTACCCAGCGACCAGCGAGGCGGGTAATACCAATTAAAATAGGCTCGTAGCGTTGACGGTCTAGCGCCTTAAGGATTCCACCAGCGGAGATACAAGAAATCTCATGTTCGCTGCTTCGGCCGCCACAAAGGATTGCAACTTTGATTTTGTTCACTTGATAAAGTCCTCAGACCTTGTACTGATTTCCATTAAACGGTTAAGAGCCTGTATCGGGGTAATGGTGCCTGTAACAACATCGGCAACCGCTTCGATCACTGGAACTTCGACTCCCACGCGGTGAGCTAACTCAACAACAGCGCCTGCCGATGCAACGCCTTCTACGGTGCTCGAAACATTAGCTCTCGCATACTGCATAGAGCCTCCACGTCCCAGCGCTTCACCGAAAGTTCTATTGCGTGAAAGTGGCGACGAGCAACTTGCAACAAGGTCACCCATGCCAGCTAAGCCAGCAATACTCAATGGCTGCGCACCATGAGCTGCGGCAAGCCGAGCAACTTCATTCAGCCCACGGGTAATGAGCATTGCTTGAGTGTTTTCTCCCAAATCCATTCCGACGGCGATACCCACTGCCAGAGCGATAACGCTTTTAACGGCACCAGCCATCTCGCATCCTAAAATATCTGTCGATGTGTACACACGATAATAAGTAGTTGAAAATAACTCTTGAATCTTCTCGGCAAGCGCTTGTGAAGTTGCAGCAGCAACTGCAGCGCCCGGTTGGCGAAGTGCTAGTTCATGAGCCAAGTTGGGTCCAGTGATGATTGCAATCTTGGAAGCTGGAACCCCCAGCACATCTATTACTAGTTCAGACATTCGAAAAAGAGTTGATACTTCTATCCCTTTTACAGTGCTAATAAGGGTCGCATCAAGGTTCATGGAAGGCTTCCATTCGGAAAGCTTTCCGCGTAAATGTTGAGCAGGAATTGCTAATACATAAATATCAGAATGGTTGAGTGCAGCAGAAATATCTGCAGTTGCCTTAAGTTGCGCCGGCAAAGTTATATGTGGCAAATAAGTTCTGTTGGTATGAGTGGAATTGATTTCAGCGACCACATCCTGATTGCGCCCCCAGAGCAGAACTTCATTGCCGGCATCGCTCAGAACTTGAGCCAACGTTGTTCCCCAAGCACCTGCACCTAAAACTGTCACAGCGGTCATTGCTTGTGGCCGCCTTTCTTCTTAAAGTTGCCAGTCTTTGGCAGCGTCGATGTTCGTAGGTCAAATGGTACAAGTGGTGCTTTCTCTCCTCTAATTTCCTCTAATTCGGCGGTAAGCCTGCGCATAATCTCTGCGGTCGCTTCAATCAGCGCCTGCGGGTCAGCCTCTTTGCCACGCCAAGGAGAAAGATCCACGGGGCGCCCGGCTCGATAAATCATTGGGGTGCGTGGCCACACATGAATTCGTTTCCCATAACGGGGCAAAACCATATGCGGGCCCCATGCTGTCACAGGAATTACAGGAGCCCCTGTCATGAGTGCCAATCGTGCGATTCCGGTTTTAGCAACCATCGGCCAAAGATTTTCATCCCGAGTAAGAGTTCCCTCCGGATAAATCCCAACGCAGTGCCCAGCTTTCAGCGCTGCGACGGCGTGATCAAGGGCCTTGCTCGCATCTTTGCTTTCGCGATCCACAGGAATTTGGCCAGCGGCTCGAACAATCGAACCAATGATAGGAATATCGAAAACAGATTTTTTCCCAATGAATCTCGGGGCTCGGCCGTTCTTATATAGAAATTGCGCAAAGAATAAAACATCGGAATAAGAAACATGATTGCTCGCAACAATGACTGGGCCGCTCTGCGGGAGATTCTCGACGCCTTGCCATTGACGTTTAGTGACAGCGTTAAGAATTGGAATAACTATTCTGGCGCAAATATCAAAAGTGCGATTTGTTCCAAGAGGCTTACCCGTAGGTGGCGGATAGGAAATCTCACTCGCACTCATTGTGCCAGCCTACTGCTGTAAAACGAAAAACGGGGCTGACCGCAATGGCCAACCCCGCTTTTCTAAGCGTAGAAACTACTTGCGCTTCTTTGTAACTTTCTTAGCTGCCTTCTTAGGAGCGGCTTTCTTAACAACTTTCTTAGCTGCTTTCTTAGGAGCGGCTTTCTTAGCAACTTTCTTAGCTGCTTTCTTAGGAGCGGCTTTCTTAGCTACAGGCTTTACAACAACCTTTGGAGCTGGCTTTGGAGCTGGCTCTAGCTTGCGAGTGCCATTGATAACTTCCTTAAGTCCCTTTGCAGGAAGGAAGCGTGGCTTCTTGCTTGCCTTGATCTGGATTGTCTCGCCAGTAAATGGGTTACGACCCTTACGAGCTTTGCGATCTACTTTCTTGAACTTGCCGAAATCATTAATCATGACATCTTCACCCTTAGCCATATTGCGGATGATTGTGTCGAAAACGATATCTACGGCGTGTGTTGCTTCCTTCTTGCTGTCGTTGAAGTGTGGGGCCAACGAGGCAATGAATTGGGCCTTATTCATCAAATTCCCCTTATTTTTACGCGTAATAGTTAGGCATTTGCCTAACGCGTTAATAAATTTACGCAACTACACCTCGTGAGTCCATCATCACCTGCGCGTGTCGCTTTTATTTATTTTCACACTTCTATTACTCAACCAGCAAAAAACCCTTATTTAGTAAGGAAAATCCCTCAATGATTAGTTGAGAGTTTTTGTTTGTGGTTTGTATGCAGGGCGAGATTTCTCAAAAGAACCAATGGAATCAATGGATTTGAGCGTCAAACCGATGTCATCTAGGCCTTCCATCAGGCGCCAACGAGTGTAATCATCGATTTCGAAGGCAGTAGAAACGTTCTTATAAGCCACTGTTCGCGTCTCAAGGTTTATCGTTACCTGCATCTGCGGATCGGCATCGATTGCATCCCACAGCGCCTCAATCTGGTTTTGAGGCAGTACTGCGGTAAGAAGTCCGCCTTTTGCTGAATTGCCGCGGAAAATATCTGCGAAGCGACTCGAGAGAATGACCTTAAATCCGTAGTTCTGAAGCGCCCAGACAGCATGCTCTCGCGAAGAACCTGTTCCAAAATCAACGCCAGCGACAAGAATTGTGGCGTGCTTAAAAGGTTCTTTGTTGAGAATGAATTCCGGATCGTTGCGCCATGCAGCAAATAACCCATCTTCAAAACCCGAGCGAGTAACGCGCTTGAGGTAGACCGCCGGAATGATTTGGTCGGTATCCACATTGCTACGTCGCAGTGGGAGTGCATTCGATGTGTGCGTGACGAATTTATCCATTTTCGATTCCCCTTACAGATCTGCGGGCGATGAGAGTGTTCCGCGAATCGCAGTTGCTGCAGCGACAAGTGGACTGACTAAGTGTGTTCTGCCGCCTTTACCTTGACGGCCTTCAAAGTTTCGATTGCTCGTTGAAGCAGAACGCTCACCAACAGTTAACTGGTCAGGGTTCATTCCTAAACACATTGAGCATCCAGCATTTCGCCATTCGGCGCCGGCGCTAAGAAATATTTTATCCAAGCCCTCTGCTTCTGCTTGTAATCGCACTCGAGCCGAACCAGGTACAACAAGCATGCGAAGAGTTGAAGCAATCTTTTTACCTTCAAGGATTGATGCTGCCGAGCGCAAATCTTCAATGCGTCCATTTGTGCATGAACCCAGAAAAACAGTGTCAATTGCTATCTTCTTTAATGGAGTTCCAGCTTCAAGGCCCATGTACGCCAAGGCGCGTTCTGCAGCGCCTCGCTCCTCTGGATCACTCATTTGCGCAGGGTTGGGGACTGTCGAATTAAGTGGTGCGCCTTGTCCTGGGTTTGTCCCCCATGTAACAAAAGGTGCTAATTCATCAGCATTAATAGTGATTTCAACATCGAATTTTGCATCTGCATCGGTGTAGAGCGTTGACCAATATGCAACCGCTGACTCCCAATCTGCGGGGGCATGAGGCTTGCCCTTGATATATTCAAAAGTTTTTTCATCAGGGGCAATGAGACCCGCTCGTGCACCTGCTTCGATAGACATATTGCACACGGTCATGCGGCCTTCCATAGATAGCGCACGAATTGCGCTACCGCGATATTCCAGAACGTACCCCTGTCCTCCGCCTGTACCAATTTTCGCGATGATTGCCAAAATAATATCTTTACTTGTGACGCCAGGTTGAAGCGAACCCTCAACGTTAATTGCCATCGTTTTAGGCCGCACGAGAGGAAGGGTCTGGGTGGCGAGCACATGCTCTACTTCGCTGGTGCCGATGCCGAATGCGAGCGCGCCAAATGCACCGTGTGTAGATGTGTGCGAATCACCGCAAACAATTGTCATCCCTGGTTGAGTCAACCCCAACTGAGGTCCCACAACATGGACAATCCCTTGATCAATATCGCCGAGAGAATGGATGCGTACGCCAAATTCAGCGCAGTTCTTGCGCAATGTATCTACTTGCAGTTTTGAGACAGGGTCGGCAATGGGTAAATCAATATTAAGTGTGGGGGTGTTGTGATCTTCAGTGGCGATCGTTAAATCTATCCGGCGTACTTTCCTGCCAGCCAAACGCAATCCATCAAATGCTTGAGCGCTAGTTACTTCATGTATGAGATGCAGATCGATATACAAAAGGTCTGGTTCACCGGCAGCGCTATGGACTACATGTTCTTGCCAAATCTTCTCAGCTAAGGTCTTACCCATAGTGTGCTCCTACAGCGCTCTTGTATACATCTCATCAGTTGAGATGCTAGTATTGCATCGTGGACAAGAAGAATAGCGGAGTTGGTGTTCTAGATAAAGCCGTCGCCATTTTGAGCACACTTGAATCTGGGCCTCATTCACTTGCCGAATTAGTTGCGGCAACTGGGATTGCTCGACCTACCGCACACCGCCTAGCCGTAGCGCTGGAATTTCATCGCCTCGTCACACGAGATCTGACCGGCCGCTTTATTTTGGGCCTTCGCTCAGCAGAATTAGCTGCCGCTGCCGGTGAAGATCGATTACTTGCAGCCGCTGCCCCAGCGCTGGCCGCGCTACGTGATGCAACAGGTGAAAGCGCACAGCTCTACCGACGCCAAGGCGATGTACGTATCTGTGTCGCAGTTGCCGAACGACTTTCAGGACTGCGCGATTCTGTTCCTGTAGGAGCGGCACTGACTATGCAAGCAGGTTCGGGTGCTCAGATTTTATTAGCGTGGGAAGACTCAGAGCGCATACACCGTGGATTAGCTCATGCGCGATTTACTGCAACTGCACTTGCTGCAGTAAGACGACGTGGTTGGGCACAGAGCGTGGGCGAACGTGAAGCTGGGGTTGCATCTGTCTCGGCGCCGGTACGTGGACCTAACAATCGCGTGATTGCAGCGGTGGGTATTAGTGGACCTATGGAACGTCTAGGAAGACAGCCCGGCCGATTGCATGCCGCAGCGGTAGCGGCAACAGCAGCGCGGTTATCGGAATATATTAAAAACTCTTAAGAAGCAGCAAGCACCTTTTCAATCTGCCCACCATGATCTCGTGGGTGTTTTGTATATCCCTTGAGCCACATCGCAATGGTGAATTTCCCGGACTCGGTATGTTCACCATAACGATCTAAATCTTCACGGTTGAGGCGAGCAATCATGTCGGCAGATGCAGCGCGCACAGCGCGAAAAACAAGGAGCGAGTTTTCGATGGGCAGAACGGTATATCCCAAAGTGGTGCTTTGGGCCCAAGCGCCCTCGTCGTAACCTTGAATAACAGAGCCCAAAGGTTCGGCGATGAGTCGACGAAGCCTTGCATAAGACTGCGCTTCGCTATCTGCCAAATGATGAATTACTTGACGAGGGGTCCATTCTCCAATTGCGCTCTTATCTAAATCCGCAGGAGAAAGTCTGGCCACAAGGTTTTCAAAGTATTGCGTTGCTGAGTTGTATTCATTGAGGTGATCCACAATTTCCATCTCAAAATAGTAGATGGTGTTCTCGATTGATGCACGGTTAGAGCTATGTAGCCCCGAAGGGATTCGAACCCTCGTAGCTGACTTGAGAAGCCAGAGTCCTAGGCCGCTAGACGACGGGGCCGTGCCTATTGAGTTGTGGTGGAACTATAGTGCGCTGGGGTACCAGGACTCGAACCTAGACTTACTGAACCAGAATCAGCAGGGCTGCCAATTACCCCATACCCCAAGAAGGCGTGCGCAAGAATACCGTAGAAATTAGAGGGCAAGAGCCGAAGAAATCCTCGCTAATGAGGCCTCTTTGCCGAGCAATTCCATCGATTCAAAGAGCGGTGGAGAGATCGTGCTTCCTGTAACTGCAATTCGAACCGAACCAAATGCAATGCGAGGTTTAAGTCCGAGGGAATCAATCAACGACGAACGAAGAGCCGCTTCAATTGTTGCATGCGTCCATTCAGTCAAAGGTGTCAGCTCTAAGAGTGATCGGTTCAGCACTTCTTTGGCACTTTTATCGGTGACTTTTGCAAGTGATTCTGCTTCAATCGTAAAATTCTTAACGAAAAGGAATGTGAGCATCGCAGGAATTTCGCTCAAGCGAGTGATGCGTTCTTGAATAATAGGAAGTGCTGACTTTACAAGAGCGATTTCAGCTTCGGTCCCTGAAATGAGTGAAGACTTCTTTAGGAACGGCAACGACCAATCTAAGAATTCTTCAATGGAAAGTGCACGAATTTTATCGGCGTTGATGGCTTCAAGTTTCTTCATATCAAAGCGAGCGGGCGAACTATTTACACGTTCTACCGTAAAAAGCTCGACAAGTTCTTGCATGGAAACGTTCTCACGGTCCTCCCCTGGTGACCACCCCAAGAGCGCGAGATAGTTACAGATTGCCACTGGCAAGAATCCCGCTTCTCTATACCAAGCTATGGAAACTTCGCCGTTGCGCTTTGAAAGCTTGGCATTGTCCTGACCCATAACAAATGGAAGGTGGGCAAATGTTGGATATTCCTCCAGGGCGACGCCCATGGCTTGATACACGCGAATTTGACGTGGAGTCGAAGAGAGCAAATCTTCACCGCGCAAGACGTGGGTGACTTTCATCAAAATATCATCAACTGCAACAGCCAAGGTATATAAAGGCGAACCATCGCCTCGCACGAGAACGAAATCAGGAACAAATTTATGTTCGAAGGAAACTTCCCCACGAATGGCATCTACAAAAGTGGTGGTTCCCTCGGGCATACGCATGCGAATTACAGATTCGCGCCCTTGAGTTTTGTAATCTGCAATCTGTTCAGCAGTTAAATCTCGGCATTTGCCGTCATATCCGGGAGCTTGATTGGAAGCGCGTTGCGCTTCTCTCGTTGCTTCAAGTTCAGCTGGTGTGCAATAGCAATAATAGGCATCTTTTTGTTCAATGAACTTGGCAGCCCAATGCGCATAAATATCTAGACGCTGGGATTGTAAATAGGGGCCAGATTCGCCACCTACTTCTGGGCCCTCATCCCATTGCAGCCCGAGCCAGCGCAGAGTGTCGATCGCCGCAGCTATATATTCATCAGTAACTCGTGTGGTGTCAGTATCTTCGATGCGGAAAATAAAAGTTCCGCCTGTATGGCGCGCGTATGCCCAATCAAAGAGAGCTGTACGGATATTTCCAACGTGTAAATCACCCGTTGGCGAAGGCGCAAAACGTACGCGAACTTTCTTATTTGGCACGGTTGCTTACCTTATTGGTTAAAGTTCCTAATCCTTCAATCGCCACGGTAATCGTAGATCTTTCTCCCATTGGACCGATCCCTGCTGGAGTACCTGTAAGGATTACATCCCCTGGCAGGAGGGTCATCACCTGCGAAACAAAATTAATGATCGTGGGAATATCAAAAACCATCGATGACAAAGGCGCAGATTGCTTGATTTCTCCATCTAAAGTTGCAGTGATTAACTGATCGCCGGGCGTGAAGTGTGTTTCAATCCACGGCCCCAATGGACAGAATGTGTCGAATCCTTTTGCTCGTGTCCACTGCTTATCTTTGCTCTGCAGATCTCTTGCAGTGACGTCGTTAGCTAAGGTGTAACCAAAAATCACATCGTTCACGCGCTCCTTAGGCACATCTTTACAAATGCGGCTAATGACAATTGCAAGTTCTGCTTCAAAATCTACGCGCTCACTCATTGCTGGCCAAACAATTGTGTCCCCTGGTCCAATGACAGAAGTATTTGGCTTCAAGAAAATAATCGGTTCGGTTGGAACTTCAGAACCCATTTCTTTGGCGTGATCAGCGTAGTTCTTGCCTACACAAATGACCTTGCTACGCGGAAGCACTGGCGCCAATAAACGTACCTGAGCCAGTGGCACTGCTTTGCCGGTCGCGTTGATTCCGGAAAAGAGTGGGTCTCCAGCAAGTACGGCAATCGTGTCATCGTCATTAAGTAAGCCAAAGAGCGGATCTTTGCCGAGTTCAAGAGATGGGTCGGCGGTTACTGGAGAGAATCGAACGATGCGCATAAGGCAAGAGTATCGCGCCTTAGAGCGCGGTTATCTCACCATCTATTGAAGCAACTTCTCGTACGACAAGAACGCTACTAATACGGCGGCGGCGCCCAATAGGACGTTCAGCAGTAATGCTCCAACCATGCAAACTAATTGTGCTTCCAGGAATAGGCACTCGCCCTAATTTCTTGGCCATCATGCCACCAATGGAATCAACATCGTGATAATCCTCTTCGGCAACTGTTATATCTAGCTCTTGTGCCAAATCTTCCACATGGATACCCGCTTGAGCTCGCGCTTTATCTGGCGTCAGCCAAACAAAAGGCTCTTCTCCATCATCAAATTCATCTTCGATTTCGCCAACAATTTCCTCGAGAATATCTTCGATGGTGATGATTCCTGCAGTTCCACCGTACTCGTCCACAACAATCGCTAAGTGAATCTGATTGCGTTGCATCTCCTTGAGTAATTCGGCTGCCATTTTGCTCTCTGGAACAAATGTGGCTGGGCGCATATGTTGCTCGACGCGTTCGTTTTGTTCGGCATCATGGTGATCGAGGGTGCGCTTTGCAAGATCTTTCACATATGCCAAACCAATGATGTTATCTACATCTTCTCCGATAACTGGTACTCGCGAAAAGCCGGAACGTAGTGCTAAAGAAAGTGCCTGACGCAATGATTTATCTTTCTCAATCCAGACCATCTCGGTGCGTGGAACCATAAGTTCACGAACTAAAGTGTCACCTAATTCGAAAACAGAGTGAATCATTTCGTGTTCATCAGATTCAACTAAGCCACGTTCATGTGCCTGATCCATAAGATCGCGAAGTTCTGCTTCATTAGCGAATGGGCCATGGCGGAAACCTTTACCTGGCGTTATCGCATTACCCACTGCGATAAGCAGCATCGTTATCGGCCCTAGGATGCTTGCTAAAAAGAATGCGACAACGGCGCCTATGCGTGCCCAACCATGCGGGTTCTGCTTTCCCAAAGTTCTTGGTCCTACCCCGACCATTACGTAAGAGACCACGACCATAATAATTACGGTTAAGAAAAGTGCTAAGCCGCCATCAAATCTCTCCAACATAATTACTGAAAGCAGGACTGTTGCAGTCAATTCTGATGCTTTGCGAACAAGCAAAACTACGTTGAGGTACCTGGCTGGATCGGCGCTGACTTTGCGCAGAATTCCACCACCACGTTTATTTTCAAGCTCGTCAACCATGACGCGTGAAATCGTCGAAAGTGCTGATTCGCTACCTGCAAGAAAGCCAGCAAAGACGAGTAGCGCCACAATGATAAGTATGAATAGGCCGGTCACTTACTCCACCTTGCTACGAGGGATTCTTGAAGGGAGAACATTTCATGCTCATCACTTTGGTTCGCATGATCGTAGCCAACAATATGGAGTAGGCCATGCACACTCAAAATAGCCATTTCGTGCTCAAAAGAATGTCCAGCGCTCTGAGCTTGGCGCGCGGCGATACTTGGGCAGACAACAATGTCGCCCAGAACTGCGGCCTCTTTCCACCCCGGTTTAATCTCGTCCATCGGAAATGAAAGAACATCAGTGGGCCCAGGCTCTTGCATCCACTTAACGTGCAATTGAGTCATTTCAACTTCATCAACCAACATCAAGTTCAGTTCGCATTCAGCGTTAAGGTCAAGTTCGGCGATTGCAAAATTTAGCAAAGAGGCCAAATCGACTGTTGAGCAGTCAATTGCGGATTGATTGATTAACTCGGTGCTCATAGATTAATTGCTCGGGCGAAGTTGACGTGGCGCGGAATTCGCCCGTGCTTCTTCAAATTTCCCATAGGCATCTACTATCTCTCCCACCAAGCTATGGCGCACTACGTCATGGGATGTTAGATCAATAAAAGCAATGTCATCGACCTCATCCAAGATATCGCGAATCACATTTAAGCCAGATTTTTGCCCGTGTGGTAAGTCAATCTGCGTGACATCTCCTGTGACGACCATCGTAGAACCAAAACCTAATCGGGTAAGAAACATCTTCATCTGCTCTGGCGAAGTGTTTTGTGCTTCATCCAAAATAATAAAAGCATCATTGAGGGTGCGGCCTCGCATATAAGCCAATGGTGCCACTTCAATTACACCAGATTGCATCAACCGTGGAATCGAATCTGGATCTATCATGTCATGCAAGGCATCAAAGAGTGGTCGTAAGTACGGGTCAATCTTCTCTGAAAGAGTTCCAGGCAAAAAACCCAAATGCTCGCCTGCTTCTACTGCAGGGCGAGTCAGGATGATGCGATTTACCGTTTTAGCCTGCAACGCCGAAACTGCTTTTGCCATCGCCAAATATGTCTTACCGGTTCCTGCTGGTCCGATTCCAAAAGTGATGGTGTGCTCGTCGATTGCGTCAACATAATGTTTTTGATTGGCAGTCTTTGGGCGGATACTGCGGCCACGATTGCTGACAATATTGAGTGATAAAACCTCTGCTGGATGTTCCTGCGGAACGCTTTGCAGCATCGCAATCGAACGAAGAACTTGCTCGCCAGTGAGCGTAAGACCAGAACGAATAACCACGAGTAATTCGTTAATAAGTGCTTCTAGTCGAGCGCCCTCTTCAAGGTCTCCTGAGAAGAAAATCTCGTTACCTCGGACTGTGATCAATAGCGAAGGAAATGCTTCTTCGATGATGCGCAAGTTTGCATCGGCAGCGCCCAATAATGAAATCATGGGTATCGCATGAGGAATCGCGAAGAGGGTTCTATCCATTGGTTGCATTCTACGTCTCAGACCTTTATCCGGGTGGCCAAGTAAAGGCACGTCCGCCAAGCAGATGTAAATGAGCATGAAATACGCTCTGTCCTACGCTCGCCCCAGTGTTAAAAACAGTCCGGTAGCCATCAAGGCCTTCGGAGGCGGCAATCTCCTTTGCTGCCGTGAAGAGGGCAGCGGTGACAACGCAAGAAAGTTGCGCAAGCGCAGCGGCGTTTTCGACATGAATCGTCGGAACTAAAAGCACATGCGTAGGAGCTTGAGGAGTGATATCTCGGAAGGCAATAACATTTTCATTGCGAAAAATAATTTCAGCAGGGATATCTCCAGAAATTATCTTGCAAAATAAACAAGTGGGGTCTAGCGCCATGGCTTCACCATATCTTCAGCAGAGAGCTGACCGCCGAAATTGCAGCAATTCCAGCATGTGCCGAACGCAAAATGGGGCGCCCAAGCAAGCAAAGAGATGCTCCGGCCTGTGTAAATTGCTGCACCTCTTCATCGGTGAGCCCTCCTTCTGGGCCAACAATGAGCAACACCTGGGAAATTTGTGATGAAGGAAGTGGGATATCGCTTAACTTCATCGAAGCGCTTTCGTGAAACACAAGAGCTACATCAGCTTGAGCAATGAGTGCGACAACATCAGCGGTAGATGTTGTCTTGCCAATGATAGGAGTCCAAAATCTGCGAGATTGCTTACTCGCTTCATTTGCGGTGCTCTGGAATTTTTCAACCGTGCTTTCATTCCCTTTACTAATCGATCGTGACGCTTGCCACGGCAGAAATATATCTACACCCGCACCTGTGCACAGTTCAATCGCTTCTTTAGCTCGGTCAGATTTAGGCAGGCCTTGTACCAAAGTGATAGATATCCTCGGTTTATCTTCACGCCCTGATTCAAGAACTCTCAGCGTCAATGATTTCTTCTCAACGCTGAGCGTTTCTGCGCGCACCCATGAGCCTTGACCATCGGTGACTAATACTTCTTCTCGCACAGTGATACGCAAGACTCGAGCGGCATGATGTCCCTCGTCCCCGTCAAGGATAAAAACATCACCAATATTTATTGGGATTTGGGGAACGAGAAAGAGAGTGAGCATTAGCGGCCGAATGCGTCGCGGAACTTACTAAAAAATCCACCGTCGTGGCCCTGGACTTGAGCTTCGCCTTCTTTTTCGCCACGAGAATCAGCAAATTTCTTAAGGAGTCCTTCTTGTTCGCGATTAAGTTTCGTGGGCGTATGCACTTCAACGTGGACGATGAGGTCGCCACGTCCTCCCCCACGTAGATGAGTAACACCTTTATGTTTGACGGGAATCGTTGCTCCGCTTTGAGTCCCAGGTTTAATGCTCACAGGTATGCGCCCATCTAATGTTTCAATTTCAATTGTTGTTCCTAGCGCCGCAGCGGCCATAGTGATTCCTAAAGCCATGTGCAGCATATTCCCATCACGAATCAAATACTCATGGGCGGTTTGAACGATTTCCACATAGAGATCTCCTGCAGGTCCACCGCCTGGTCCAACTTCGCCACGTCCTGTTAATTGGATTCGATTTCCGGTTTCAACACCTGCCGGGATCTTTACTGGAATAGTTTGACGAGAGCGAACGCGACCATCTCCGGAACATTCACTACAAGGATCTGAAATTACACTTCCGAATCCCTGACAATTGGCGCAAGGACGGCTTGTCATCACCTGTCCCAAGAATGAACGCGTTACTTGCTGGGTCTCTCCGCGGCCTTTGCAAATTTCACAAAAAGAAGGCTTGCTCGAATTTGCACAACCAGAACCATCGCATTTGCTACAGCGGACCGCGCTCTCAACGCTAATTTCGCGCTCGGTACCAAAGCAAGCTTCATTCAAATCCACTTCAATACGTATCAGCGCGTCCTGTCCTGCGCGAACACGTGGACGTGGCCCACGATTTCCTCCCCCTGCTCCGAAGAAGGCATCCATGATGTCGCCAAATCCAAATCCGCCTTGCCCAAAGTTAGAACTTCCGCCCATGTCATAGTTTTGGCGTTTCTGTGGGTCGCTAAGCACTTCATAAGCTGCGGTAATTTCTTTAAATTTATCCTGAATCGCTGGATCAGGATTTACATCGGGATGTAACTCGCGAGCTAATTTACGATACGCACGTTTAATCTGATCTTGGTCGGCATCACGTTCAACCCCCAAGAGCGAATATAGATCAGCCACTATGCGCCCTCGCCCATATATCTACCCACATACCTGGCAACGGCAGAAACCGCCGAAATAGATCCGGCGTAATCCATTCGCGTGGGACCAATAATTCCAAGGGCGCCTAAAGGCTGTAACTGTGTTCCATATCCGACCGTTACCAAACTTGTTTGACGCAAATTCTCATCTATTTGTTCGTGTCCGATACGAACTTGAACGGTATCTCCGACATCGCCCAATAGTCGCAGCAATACAACTTGTTCTTCTAGCGCTTCCAAAATTGGGTGAATTTGCGCAGTAAAATCTTCGCGGAAGCGAGCAAGGTTAGCTGTACCAGCAAGAACAACTTTCTCTTCTGGCTTCTCCATAGACATTTCGACAATAGTTGAAACGATTATCCCCACATCCTTCTTATCTCCAGATGTGAATCCGGTCAGGAGAGGGCTTAGTTTTGCCGCGACATCGGGCAAACGCTCTCCGGCACTCGCTTGGTTGAGTTGTGTTCGAAGTGAAACTAAGAAATCTTCTGAAAGTTCGTGCAAGAATTCCAAAATCCTCTGCTCTACTCGCCCAGCGTCAGTAATTAAAATAACCATTACACGTGAGGGATTTAACGCCACAAGTTCAAGATGCTTCACGCGGGATTTCACAATAGTTGGATATTGAACAACTGCTACTTGTTTGGTGACATCTGCGAGAAGTCGTACCGTCCTCATGACAACATCATCAAGATCAAGTGCGCCCTCAAGGAAAGTTTCGATTGCGCGCCGCTCTGCCCCTGAAAGAGGTTTGACCGTTGCTAATTTATCAACGAAGACCCGGTAACCAAGGTCGGTCGGAATTCGGCCAGCGCTTGTATGTGGGTGGGTGATAAGCCCTTCCTCTTCAAGAACTGCCATCTCATTGCGAATTGTGGCGGGCGAGATTCCCAACCCGTGTCGATCGGCAATTGATTTTGATCCCACTGGCTCTTGGGTAGCAACATATTCATCGACTATTGCGCGAAGTATTTCTAGACGGCGAGAAGACATAAATATCTAATAGTTAAATAGTGACGAGTGCGATCGAAATCAAAGTGAGAAGTATGAATGCTGGTACGGCAGTTTTAGCTTTTTGCGCACGAAAGTGCGAATAAACCGCTCCACCCATCGTGACCCAAAGGGCAATGAGTGCACCCCACTGAATGAAATCTGCACGTAGCCCGATGATGAGGCCCAGCGCGGCAAGTGCTTCCCAGACTCCAATGACGCGGGCCAACTTGTCAGGAACATTTACTTCGCGAGTACCCGAAAGTCCTTTGGGATTGCCGCTAGCTTTAAAGAGCCCCGAAAGAAGAAAAATGAGGGCTAGAAGGGCGACGAGGATGACGTGTGAGGTATGCATAGGCAGACACGTTACTACACAACTAATTCACGCACGATTCGATCGGCTATCAGGCGACCTTCTGCGGTCAACTGCAGGGCGCCGAGGTCCCACTGTGCTTTATCCAGATGCCCGCTGGCGCAATAGCCTTGAATTCTTGCGATCTGCGCAGGCGTCAGTCGTTCTAGCGCGATTCCTTTGCGCATTCGAATTGAAAGCATGATTGCCTCATCCTGCAATTGAGATTGCGTGAGAATTTCCTTTTGCAAAACAATGCTCTTGCCTTCGAGTAATGAAGATTTATATGCGTTGGGATGTTTGATATTTGACCAACGAACACCATCAATATGCGAGTGCGCACCAGGACCTGCACCCCACCAGTTGGCGTTCTCCCAATATGCAATGTTATGTCGTGATTCGTGGCCGGGTTTGGCCCAGTTACTCAATTCATACCATTGCATACCAGCAGATTCTGCTCGCTCATCAATAAGCAAATACATATCAGCCATTAAGTCATCATCGGGCATAGAAATCTCACCGCGTTTAATTGAAGATGCGAGCTTCGTGCCAGATTCCACGATAAGTGCGTAAGCACTAATGTGATCTACCGAAAGATTGAGCGCAGTTTCTACCGACAATTGCCAATCATCCAAGCTTTCACCTGGTGTTCCGTAAATCAAATCAACGCTCACACTTTCAAATCCTGCATCTCTTGCCCCTTGTACGGCTCGCGCAACGTTCTCTGGTTGATGCGTACGATCTAAAACTTTAAGAACATGTGGCACCGCTGATTGCATTCCAAAAGAGACACGATTAAAACCAGCCTCTATAAATTCGCGAAGCTTCTGGGCATCGACCGAATCAGGATTTGCCTCGAGTGTGATCTCGCAATTTGCGGTGACTTCCCAACGCTCTTTGATTGCCGTAATTACTCGCCCAAGGTCTTGAGGTTTAAGCAATGAAGGCGTCCCGCCGCCAAAGAAAATCGTGGGGACGCTACCTGGGCCGCTCTGTGCCGCTAAATCAATTTCGCGTAGTACCGCGTCGATGTAATCCCCGGATACAACTTCAAGGCTTGCGCCTTCTCGTAGTTCAGATGGCGTATAGGTATTGAAATCACAGTAACCGCAGCGCTTAATGCAGTACGGGATATGAATGTAGAACGAGAGGTCGTTCATTTACTTGCGGGCGGCCTTCGCCTTTTCGATATCGGCATCGGTTGCAAGGGCAGCGATAAATGCTTCTTGAGGAACTTCAACGCGCCCAACCATCTTCATACGCTTCTTTCCCTCTTTCTGCTTCTCAAGCAGTTTGCGCTTACGCGAAATATCTCCGCCGTAGCATTTAGCGAGAACGTCTTTTCGAATTGCACGGATATTTTCGCGAGCGATAATTCTCGAACCAATTGCAGCCTGAATAGGGACTTCAAATTGTTGACGCGGAATAAGTTCGCGCAATTTTGCTGTCATCATGAGTCCATATGCATAAGCTTTCTCACGATGAACGATGGCGCTGAATGCATCAACGGCTTCGCCCTGGAGCAAGATGTCTACCTTGACAAGGTCTCCTTCTGCATCGCCGATTGCTTCATAATCCAATGATGCATAACCACGGGTACTGGATTTGAGTTTGTCGAAGAAGTCGAAAACTATTTCAGCAAGCGGAAGGGTGTAACGAATCTCAACGCGGTCTTCGGATAGATAATCCATACCCAGGAGCACGCCACGCCGCTGTTGGCATAACTCCATAATTGCCCCAATGAATTCACTTGGCGCCAAGATTGTTGAACGCACGATTGGTTCTTCAACGCTCATGATCTTTCCGTCAGGAAATTCGCTGGGGTTGGTAACGATTATGGATTTTCCATCATCAAGTTTGACGTTATAAACCACGTTAGGTGCCGTTGAAATCAAACTTAAATTTGATTCACGTTCCAGCCGTTCGCGAACAATTTCCATATGTAAAAGCCCCAGGAAGCCACAGCGGAATCCAAAGCCGAGGGCTGCAGATGATTCAGGCTCATAAACAAGTGCTGCATCGTTGAGCTGTAACTTATCTAGCGCTTCACGTAGAAGGGGATAATCTGCGCCGTCTAATGGATATAGCCCAGAAAAGACCATTGGCTTTGGATCTTTGTATCCTGCCAAGGCAGTCTTCGTCGGATTATTAAAGTTTGTCACAGTGTCGCCCACGCGAGATTGACGAACATCTTTAACGCCGGTGATGAGGTAACCCACTTCGCCAACACCAAGGCCCTTGCAAGCAAGAGGTTCGGGCGAAATCACTCCCACTTCAAGCATCTCGTGACGCACGCCAGTTGAGAACATCTGAATCTGATCGCGTGAAGAAAGGTGTCCATCGATAACTCGTACATATGTGACTACGCCACGGTAGACATCGTAAACAGAGTCAAAGATCAATGCACGCGCAGGTGCGTTGGCATCTCCTACTGGAGCTGGAATCTGTTCGATAATTTGATCAAGTAACTCTGCGACCCCGTCGCCAGTTTTTCCTGAAACACGTAAACAATCACTTGGTTCGCAGCCGATTAACTTCGCAAGTTCTGCAGCGAACTTATCTGGCTGGGCTGCAGGTAAATCTATTTTGTTGAGTACCGGAATGATTTTTAAGTTATTTTCCATCGCTAGGTAAAGGTTTGCCAAAGTTTGAGCTTCGATACCTTGCGCGCAATCCACCAACAAGATGGCGCCTTCGCTTGCAGCGAGCGAGCGCGATACTTCGTATGTGAAGTCCACATGCCCTGGTGTGTCGATCATATTGAGGATGTAATCCTTGCCATCAATACCTGATCGCCATGGCAGTCGTACTGCTTGAGATTTAATGGTGATACCGCGTTCGCGTTCGATATCCATGCGATCGAGATACTGCGCGCGCATATTTCTAGGATCGACTACTTCGGTAATTCCGAGCATGCGGTCGGCCAAAGTGGATTTACCATGATCGATGTGGGCAATGATCGCAAAGTTGCGAATCTGCGCCGGATCTGTGGAAGCTGGTTGCGGCGCCTTAGCAAGTGAAATTGCAGGCATTAACCTAGCCTCGCTTTAGAATAAATAGATAATTAACGAACGCCGGCTTTATTAGCCGACTTAGCCATCGAAGACTTCTTGTTGGCTGCTGCATTCTTGTGAAGCACACCTTTAGCCACAGCAACATCTAGAGCCTGTGATGCGGTGCGAAGTTCGGTAGTAATTGTTGCTGCATCTCCTGCAGTGACTGCATCGCGGAACTTACGAACAGCGGTCTTGATTGATGAGCGCACTGACTTGTTACGAAGGCGTGCCTTCTCATTGGTCTTAACCCGCTTGATCTGCGACTTGATATTTGCCACGTGCGCTTGTCCTGTCCTGAGCTATTGATTAATCGCCATCCTCGTATGAGCCTGGCGCAAGAGGATGAAGGCTACCAGCGAGAGGCGCTCAGCCTCAAATTGGCTGGAAATCTACGCAAATGAGGAGCGTGCAAGGGCTATATCCATCAGAGCCCGTTCAAGAGCATAAATCGGATCGACACCTGCCCCCTTCACTTGGGCATCAGCAAGAGCAATTGCTCCTACAGCATCTGCCAATCCTCGGGGAGTCCATCCGCTGAGTTGCCTGCGAGCTTTATCTATCTGCCAAGGAGCCATACCTAAAGAGGCCGCTAATTCAAAAGATTTTGCGCCGCGATTTGCACTCGAAACTTTTGCGATTGCACGTAACCCCGAGGCAATCGCACTAGTCACCATTACGGGATCGGTTCCTGTGGCGATAGCGCTACGCAGCGCAAGAAGCGCCTGAGAAATATCGCCGCCGAGAGCTGCATCGGCTACATCAAAGCCAGTTGTTTCAATTCTGCCTTGATGAAATTTATCAATCATTGTTTCATCAATTACGCCGGTGGTATCTGAAGCAATCTGTGTGCAAGCGGCGCTAAGTTCACGCAGATCTGTTCCTACTGCGTTTACAAGTGCGGCAATTGCGCCGGGGGTTGCCTTGCGTCCAATATCTAGAAAAATGTTGCGCGCAAAATCCTGTTTTTCAGATTCTTTCTTAAGCGTGTCACAGAGAAGGATTTCAGGTTTGGCTTTCTTGATTCGATCGAGAAGAGCTTTACCTTTTACACCCCCTTTATGTAAAAATACGACGGTGATTGTGGGATCAACGTCTTCAAGGTAGCGAGATACCTCATCCTGTACATCCATATCCAAATCTTGTAAGTCACGGAGAACGAGGGCTCGCTTTTCGGAAAATAGTGATGGCGCAAGCGCATCGGCGATATCTCCAACAATTGCATCTGCTGCGAAAATTGTTGTGATCTCCGTACTTTCTTCTTTAAGGTGGGTAAGCAATTTACCAAGGGCTCGATCAGCAAGGGCGCTCTCGGGACCAAGGAGTAGGTAGATACTCATCCCAGCCTCACTTTCTGCCACCATGCGTTGCCGATACCTGTGCGAACTTTAAAGTGATGGCTCTTTGCAGAAATTGCGATACCACCGCTCTTGTCAGTTCTGTAGATTCTGCTGCCGAGTCTAGTGAGCGCGGCAAGGGTTTGCGCCGCAGGATGACCGTAGGAGTTCCCCTCGCCAACGCTTATAACTGCCAGTTTCGGCGACAACCGCGCCATCAACTCCTGATCTTGATAGGAGGAGCCATGATGAGAAACTTTATAAATATCAACGGCAGAAAGTTTTGCAACTATCTGCGCTTGGGCGGGTGGCTCTAAATCTCCCGCCGCAAAGAGAGAAAAATCTGGTGCGCGAACCAGCAAGGCGATGCTCGAATTATTTATCGCTGATCCGTCCCCGGGTAAAACTCCAAAATCATGCGTTCCCAAATCTGGCCACAACACTTGAAGATAAATCTTCCCCCATTTGCCGTCAATAGCGCTGGTCATACCAGTGTTCGCAACCATTAGCGGAATTCCATGAAGCATCGCAATAATTCTTTGACTTTCGAAGAGTGGATCATTATTGCTGCTCACCCAAACCTGCCTAACCAAACGATGGTTAGTTAACCCTGCAACACCTTCTACGTGATCTGCATGAAAATGAGTGAGCACCAGAAGTGAAATCTCTCGAATTCCCAATTGATTGAGGCAGCGATCCTCAAGTGAGGCATCCGGCCCCGCATCTATCACGATGGCACGATGGTCTCCAAGGTTTATCACGAGCGAATCACCTTGCCCAACGTCACAGTTTGCAATCTGCCAATCGCCTCCGGGCCAACGCATAAACCATGTCAGAATGGCTATTACAATGATTGCGCATATCAAAACTCTTTTCTGAAATTTGTAGAAAATGTATAGCGCGATTGATACGGATAGAGCGATAACAAATCCGAAAGCTCCTGTGGTTAGTTCAAGAACGGGAAATCTGGCTGCCCAATGTGCAACCAGGGAAATCCATCCAGCGGGAATTTTTGCGAAATAGAGAATGAAACCTGCAAGCATCGGCGAGATCGGTGAAAGTAACGCCGCAATGAAACCCAAAACAGTCACTATTGCCACCACTGGCGCCACAAGTAAATTGGCCAAAATCGTCATAGGGCCGATATAGCCCGAGAGTGCAACCAATATCGGTGCACACATCACAACTGCTGCAGTTGGTGGAGCCAGGGCTTGGGCTAGCGCGCGAGGTAAGAATCTCGACAATTTAATTGCGATTTTCGGAGCTAAGAGCAGAAGCCCCGCCGTTGCTAATACAGAGAGCGCAAAGCCAGGATCTCGTCCTTGCCAAGGATCGGCAATAACAACGGCCGCAATTGCAAAACCCAGCGCTGGTAATGAATCACTTCGCTTTCCAAAAGCTTTCGCAAATAGAACCACGCTAGCCATGGCTGCGGCACGAAGTACAGAAGGCGAAGGTCGAACTAATCCGATAAATCCTGCCAACGCAATAGCGGTGAAAATAATGCGCCAGCGCATCGAACGCACAAACCATTGCATACACCAAAGAACGAAAATGGAGATGATTGCAAAATTGGCACCGCTTACAGCAGTTAAATGCGTCAATCCGCATCTACGCATTGCTTCTCGAAATTGTGCGCTCTGCAGGGAGGTATCCCCCAGGACCATTCCGGGGACAAGTGCTCCGGCATCGCCCCCTTTGCTTAATTCGCGCAAGTGATACCTAATTGAATTCAGAGTCCGCGCCCAAGGTGAAGCTCTGCTTTCGATAATGAAATTCGATCTCAGGAGAAAGATCCCGGCCACTCTTGCTTCATTGCTAGTAATCAGCTTGCCGCTCCCTGAAAATCTTTGACCCGGAAGCAGGGAGATCACCAATTTATTTTCAGTAATGACCCGAATCGGAACACGCATTCGAAACTCTGCAGAATCGTTTCCGATTGAGAGCGCTGTGGCTAGAAATGAATAACTTTGCGGAGCAAGAGTCGAGCCGAAAACTTTTGCGCGGGTCGCTGTCGGATCTGTTACCACTTGCATTTGCAGAAATGCAGATTTCCCAAAATATTGTTTGGTAGCCGCGCTTTCAATGCTTGCTTGCCGCAACGACATCACAGCAGAGCCAAGAAGGAGCGCACCGATCAAGAGAAGGGTTGCGTATCTTCGCGCCACACGAGCGATTGCCGTTGCCAGAATTAATAGGCCACTCAAACGCCACGGTGAGAGAACACTTTGTGTGAGAGCTCCCAGCCAGATGCAGATGCCCAGTATCAGTGTCCGATAATCAGTTACACGCGCACTTTGGCCTTTAGTCCTGCGAATTTTGCACTTCCAATCCCTGAGATTTTCTGCAAATCTTCAATTGCAGCGAATGAGCCATTGACCTTTCGATACTCAAAAATTCGGGCAGCAATTACCGGCCCAATCCCTGGGAGTGAATCAAATTGAGCCAGGGTTGCACGGTTGATATTGATTGGTCCCGAAACCGCCCGTGGTGCAATTACATTCGGTTGAGATACGTTGGTGAGAGCAGGAGTGACATAGATTTGTTCGCCATCTTTAACAACGCGCGCCAAGTTAATGTCACTTGTATCGGCTCCAGACTTGGCGCCGCCTGCAGCCTTAATCGCATCAATCACTCGCGATTGCGCGGGGATTGCATAAACTCCTGGACGCTTCACTCCCCCTGCGACATCAACAGTTACTTCAGGCGGAGGAAGAATTACCGGCACTGGTATTGGTACAGGTTCGGATGTGCCTCGCGAAACAAGTGCGAAACTCCCCACACAAACTAAAAGTGCCACCAACCCTAAACCCAATTGTTGCGTCCTCGTAAAATTTAAGCCATCAAACCATTCGCGGGCTCGCTCGCGCAGGTCAAGAAAGAATTCATCCATGGCTCATTGAAGAGGTGGAGCTGCACTCAGATGAAAATATGAGCGAAAGAGTGTTTAATCGCGTTAGTTGTTGATAACGATATTTACTAATTTTGGAGCGCGGGTAATCACCTTGTTGATCGTAGCTCCTGCTAATTCCTTAACAATGACTGGATGGGCTAAGGCCATAGCTTCAAGTGCGCCGTCGGAAATCGAAGGAGAGACTTCCAGACGCTCTTTAATCTTTCCATTGATCTGAATAACAGCGACGATTGAATCGGCAACCAAAAGCGCTGGATCAACTATTGGCCATCCTGCAAGAGCAATTGCAGGCTTATGTCCTAAACGTTCCCACATTTCCTCTGCGGTAAATGGTGCAACGAGTGAAAGCATGATGGCAATTGCTTCTACTGCTTCGCGTGCGGCAGGATCTGCCGGTCCGCACCCGGAATCAATCGCTTTTCGAGCAGCGTTTACAAGTTCCATGATTCGTGCAACCGCAACGTTGAACCGGAATGATTCGACGGCAAAGGCGGCATCGTTAAGTGCTTTATGTGTGGCTTTGCGTAATGAGATTTCGCCAATGGCAAAATCAACTCCTGGAGCGCTCGTGATATCTCCAGATAACCGCCATGCACGGCTAAGGAATTTCAGTGATCCTGATGGTGAAACATCTGCCCAGTCGACATCATCTTCTGGTGGTCCGGAAAAGACCATCGATAAGCGAATCGCATCTACTCCATGGTTTTCAAGTTCATCCGATAGTCGAACAAGGTTGCCGCGGCTCTTGCTCATGGCAGAACCATCCATGACAACCATGCCTTGATTGAGCAAGCGCGTGAATGGTTCGTTAAAACCAAGTAACCCCATGTCGTGGAGGACTTTTGTAAAGAATCGACTGTAAAGCAAGTGCAAAATTGCGTGAGTGACTCCGCCAACATATTGATCTACAGGCAACCACGTATCGACAGATTCACGACTAAAAGCTTGTGTGTGATCGGTGTTGTTTGGATAACGCAAGAAATACCACGATGAATCTACGAAGGTATCCATGGTGTCGGTATCGCGTTGCGCCGGAGCACCACATTTAGGGCATGGGACATTCACCCAATCAGTTGCAGCCCCAAGTGGCGAAGTGCCTTTAGGTTTGAGATCTAACCCTGCTGCATCAGGTAATTTCACTGGCAAAGTATCTAGAGGCGCTGCAACATCGCCGCAGCTAGGGCAATGAATGATAGGAATCGGAGTTCCCCAATAGCGTTGGCGAGAAATCAACCAATCACGGAGGCGATAATTGCGTGCAGCTTTGCCCAGGCCATCTCGTTCCAGTTGTTCGTTAATAAAAGCGATTGCTTCATCCTTGCTCTTGCCGTTTAGCGGCCCAGAGTTGATAAGGGCGCCATCTCCAGTGGTCGCAACTCCACTCATCGCGGGGTCTTCCTCGCCTGTTTCAACGACAACACGGACAGGTAACCCCATAGCGCGGGCAAAATCTAAGTCGCGTTGATCGTGTGCCGGAACAGCCATGATTGCGCCAGTTCCATAATCTGCAAGAACATAATCACTTGCCCAAATTGGTAATTTCTCACCGCTCACTGGGTTGATTGCATATCGTTCTAAGAAGACTCCGCTCTTAGGGCGATCTGTTGCTAAGCGATCAATATCGCTATCAGCCTTAATTTTTTCAAGGTAGGCCTTAAATTCGCCCTCAACTGTGGTGCCTTGAGCAAGTTCTGCCGCCAGATCGCTATCTGCAGCAACAACAAAGAAGGTTGCTCCGTACAAAGTATCTGGACGTGTTGTATAGATTGTGACTGGCTTGCTCACTCCCTCAATCTGGAAATCAACATTTGCTCCAGTCGAACGACCGATCCAATTGCGTTGCATGGTGAGAACTTTTTCTGGCCACTGACCTTCCAGTTGCGACATGTCATCAAGCAAGCGATCGGCATAATCAGTAATTTTGAAATACCACTGCGTTAACTTCTTTTTTGTAACGGCCGTATCACAGCGTTCGCATAGCCCAGCAACCACTTGCTCGTTGGCCAAAACTGTTTGGCATGAAGGACACCAATTAACTTTTGAAGCTTTGCGATATGCGAGGCCGCGCTCGAACATCTGGATAAATAACCACTGGTTCCAGCGGTAATACTCTGGGTCGCAAGTATTGAAAGTGCGATCCCAATCGAAAGAACAAGCAAATCGTCGCATCGAAGCTTTCTGCACCGCGATGTTTTCATAAGTCCAGATTGCTGGATCGATGTTGCGCTTAATCGCTGCATTCTCAGCAGGTAATCCGAAAGCATCCCATCCGATTGGATGCATCACATTGAAACCTTTTTGTACCCAATATCGGGCGATTACATCGCCGAGGGCGTATGCCTCTGCGTGGCCCATATGAAGATCACCCGATGGATACGGAAACATATCCAAGACATACTTCTTTGGACGGGGATCATCTACTCGGCCAGATTTAAATGGGGCAATCTCATCCCATACCGGCAGCCATTTTTCTTGCACGTAAGCAACGTCGTAACCTTCATGGACGTTATCGCGCGTATTCTCAAATGACATGTGAGTAGATTAGTGGAGCTGAGGGGACTTGAACCCCTGACCCCCTGCATGCCATGCAGGTGCGCTACCAGCTGCGCCACAGCCCCTCTTTGTAACTTGGTACTTTTCCTACTTATTCAGCGCCGACCTTATCGCAAGGTTGGCTCTGCGCCACTTTCTTCTCCATAAATAGGCTCAGGAACCGAACCAGCATTATGTTCAACGAGGTGCCAACCACGCGGGCCTGATTGCAAAATCGACCATGATGCGTTGGAAAGTCCGCCTAACACTCCCCAATGAGATTGAGGTAACTCGAGAAGATGACCTAAAACACATCGCGCAGTTCCGCCATGTGTCGTCACGACCAATAGTTGACCTTCATCTCCCTGAGCCAATACACGATTGATCGCTGCAACTGCGCGCGCAGCAACTTCAGTGCGTCGCTCCCCAATAGTTCCTGCTGGGCTATCGGCTCCATCAATCCAGCGAACGAAATTTTCGAAATCATCCGCGCGATTTTCCTCGCCAGTGCGGCCTTCCCAATTTCCGCCATTTGTTTCGCGCAAATCTGCATCAATCGTAACTGGCAATTTAACTAAATCTGCGAGTGCTTGAGCGGTCACGCGCGCTCTACCTAAATCGCTAGAAATAATTGCGGTGGGATTCATGACAGCCAACAATGTAGCGGCCCGTTTGGCTTGCGCAATGCCTATCTCGTTGAGCGGAATATCTGAATGACCTTGGAATCGATTACTTATATTCCAATCTGTTTGCCCGTGACGCCACAGCAGAATGCGATTGTGCTTAGCCATTACTGACAATCTCAATGTTTAACGGAATTTTAGGGCAGTCGTTCCATAGTCGATCAAGCATGTAATAACGTCGTAAATCTGCGCTCTGAATGTGAACCACTAAGTCGCTGTAATCGATAAGAATCCACTCAGAACCATTTTCGCGACGAGCTGGCTTTTGGCCTGCTTCGTGCATTTTGCGTTCTACCTCATCTGCGATGGCGCTCACCTGAGCAGGATTTTGACCAGTAGCAATCAAGAAAACTTCCGAGAGAACAAGTTGCTCAGATAAATCAACAGCCACCAAATCTGTTCCGAGTTTGTCAAGAACGGCAACAGCAGCGATGTGAGTGAGGGCAATAACTGATTTGCTAGCGGACATAAAGGTTCTTCTCCTTGATATAGGAGGCAACAGTGGCTGGTAAATCTCCCTCATGCAAATTGGGAGAATTTCGCAATTCTGTAGCTGATATTGGCAAGGCTCCGATTTCGAGCCCATCGCCGTTGCGGGCAATAAGAAGAATCTCAACCATTTTTCGCAACTCTGCAATTCTGTGCCAACTTTCGATGCTCTCTAGGACATCTGAACCGATGACGAGTATCAACTGTGAGCTGGGATTGGCAGCTTGAATCTCTTCAACAGTGTCAATTGTGTATGTAGCACCTTCTCGGTCAATTTCTGCCGAGCTGACTCTAACTTTGGAAAGTATCTCTGGAGCTAGTTCGGCAATAGCTAAATTAACCATCGCAAGGCGATCCTTTGGCGTCGCAGTCGGGGCAGCAGGACGAAGCCAAGGTTTACCCGCAGGGATAACGATCAATTCATCAACGAGATCGCGAGCAAAAAGCTCTTCGATTAAGTGGATGTGACCGAGATGAATTGGATCAAATGTTCCGCCATATATCCCGATGCGTTTCATTTGTTGCCTTCCAACAATCTCTTGAATTGTGCCTCGTCGATTACTTCGACGCCTAATTCTTTAGCCTTTTCAAGCTTCGATCCAGCATCGCTGCCGGCCAACAAATAATTGGTTTTCTTAGAAACGGAGGAAGAAGATTTTCCACCATAGGCAAGAATCGTTTCGTTGATTGAGTCACGCGTAAAAGATTCAAGTGAACCCGTAACTACTAAGGTCAAGCCCGCCAAGGTTTGTGGCAATGCAGAACTTTCCTCAGCAACCATCCTGACGCCAGCAGCGCTCCATTGAGAAACAATGTCGCGATGCCATTGTTCACCGAACCATTCGACGATGGATTCTGCAATCGTGCTACCAATACCTTCAACTTGTGCAAGATTTTCAGCGCTTGCAGTTGCGATTGCATCGATAGAACCAAAAGTTGTTGCAAGCGTCTGTGCCGCAGTGGGTCCCACATGGCGGATAGAAAGTGCCACCAAAGTGCGCCAAAGTGGCCGTAGCTTTGCTTTCTCAAGTGCATCAAGCAAACTTTGCACGTTCTTACCTGCGCCTCCATCTTTCTTTGTGAAGAAAGGCGAGTGGGAAAGTTTCTCTGCATCTAGATCGAAGAGGTCAGATTCGTCCTCGATAATTCCATCGGCTAAAAGCGCTTGAGCCGCTTCGCTCCCCAAAACATCAATATCCAGTGCGGCGCGTGAACCAATGTAGTAAATACGTTCTCGCAATTGTGCAGGACATTTCTGAGCGTTAGGGCAGCGAATATCTACATCGCCTTCGGTGATTGCCCGCAGAACCGACCCGCACTCAGGGCAATGGGTAGGCATTACGAATGCGCTCTCTTTGCCAGTTCGCTTTTCAATTACAGGGCCAAGAACTTCTGGAATTACATCTCCGGCTTTGCGGATTAATACTATGTCGCCAATCAATACACCTTTTCGGAGAACTTCTTGCCCATTGTGCAGCGTCGCATTGGTAATTGTGGATCCAGCGACTTTTACCGGTTCCATGAAGGCGAAGGGAGTTACTCGTCCCGTGCGCCCAACGCTCACCTTGATATCAAGCAATCGCGTGGTGACTTCCTCTGGCGGGTACTTAAAAGCAATGGCCCACTTAGGCGCTCGAGAGGTACTTCCCAATTTAATCTGTTCATCAAATTGATTAACCTTGATTACCACTCCATCGATTTCATGCTCCACATCATGACGATGCTTTTCATAGTTGGCTATGTAATCAATAACTGCACGGCGACTTGCTAGCACTCTAAAACGCTCCGAGGTAGGTAAGCCTAAACTTTTTAAAAGCTCATAAGCCTGACTTTGGGTGGCAAATGAAATTCCTTGGCTTGCCCCAATTCCATGAACAACGACGCTTAATGGTCTAGAGGCTGTAACGCGAGGATCCTTCTGACGAAGCGAACCTGCTGCTGCATTACGTGGATTAGCAAATAGATTTTTGCCCGCTTCTTCCAGGTTCTCATTTAACTCATTGAACGCTGCTAATGGGAAGAAAACTTCTCCGCGAACTTCAAGCAGGGAAGGAATTTCCTTGCCCACTAATTTATGGGGAAGATTGCTGATTGTTTTCACATTTAATGTGACATCTTCGCCGGTGACGCCATTGCCACGGGTAAGCGCCTGCGTAAGCACGCCTTCAACGTAAAGCAAATTAATAGCAAGCCCGTCAACTTTTAGTTCGCATAACCATTCGGCGCTCGGAGATTCTTTGGCAACGCGGTCAAACCATAAGTTGAGTTCTTCAATGTTGAAGACATTATCCAAACTCATCATCTTGTCCATATGGTCTTTTTGTTCAAAAACAGTGGCAAACCCTCCGCCCACCTTCTGTGTAGGAGAATCTGCTTGAATGAGTTCAGGATTGGCTTTCTCAAGCTCTATAAGTTCGCGCAACAAATTATCGAATTGTGCATCTGAAATATCTGGCTTATCTAAAACGTAATAAAGGAACTGGTGTTCCTGAATTTGAGTGATTAACTCTTGAATTCGATTTCGAGAAGTGCTCATGCAAGCGTTTCGCAAACTGTGGCAGATCCGACGACTCGATCCCCGTCATAAATAACCATCGCTTGACCGGTTGCAAGTCCAAGAAGTGGCGCCGCTAACGTTGCCACTAGTTTGTCGCCATCGAGATAATAGGTACATGGCAAAGGTTGGCCATGAGCACGAATTTGCACAAATCCTTCTGTGGGAGTGAGAGCAACTGCTGGGCCGCACCACACTGGCTTCTCTCCGTACATAGTTCGTATCGCTAAATCCGCACGTGCACCGACAACAACAGTGTTCGTCTTTGGTTCAATTTTCAGAACGAAACGTGGTGAACCGTCCTCGGTTGGCACTGAAAGTCCTAGTCCTTTGCGTTGGCCGATTGTGTAGGTATAAGCGCCTTTATGCTTGCCAATCTCTTTACCCTCTTGATCAACTATCGGCCCTACTTCACTACCTAAACGCTCATGAAGCCACCCCGCATTGTCGCCCGATGGAACAAAACAAATGTCATGGCTATCAGGTTTGTTGGCAACGCTAAGGCCGCGTTCGGCGGCTTCCTTTCGGATATCTATTTTTTCAGTGTCACCTAAAGGGAAGTACGCCCCTTCAATCTGTTCAACGGTTAAAACTGAAAGAACATAAGACTGATCCTTGGAAATATCTACTGCGCGGTGCAGAGTTTTCCCAGAGGGGCTCTGGCGAGTTCTTGCATAGTGACCGGTAACTACGCCATCAAATCCCATTGCACGTGCACGATCTAAAACTGCGGCGAATTTTATTTTTTCATTGCATCGTAAACAGGGATTGGGGGTACGTCCTGCTGCATATTCAGAAAGGAAGTTTTCAACAACTCCCTCATGAAACTCCTCTGCCATATCCCAAATATAGAAAGGGATACCGACAACATCAGCTGCGCGTCTAGCATCATGAGAATCTTCAACTGTGCAACATCCGCGTGCACCAGAGCGATACTTCTGAGGGTTGGATGAAAGCGCTAAATGAACACCGATAACTTCGTGGCCTTGGTCTACCGCGCGGGCGGCAGCAACTGCCGAATCAACGCCACCGCTCATGGCTGCAATAAGTCTCATCGCAAATTTGCCGCTCTGGCACGCTCGATGACAACCGGCAAAACTTCTAGCACCCGCTCGATTTCTGCGCGAGTAGTGCTCGTGCCTATAGAGAAACGTAAACTAGATCGTGCGCTTTTTTCGTTATGGCCCATTGCAAGAAGCACATGGCTAGGTCGCTGCACTCCAGCGCTGCAAGCAGAACCAGTTGAAGCAGCGATGCCTTCAGCATCGAGCAATAAAAGCAATGTGTCACTTTCTGTACCTGGATAGGTGGCGTTAACAATTCCAGGTAATTTTTCGCCAGTTGAATTTATATATGCATCTGGAACCGCTTGCTTAATCCCGTTTTCTAGCAGCTGACGTAACTGCTGGATCTCTTCGACAGGAATTGAGCACTCTGCCGCTGCAGAGAGAGCAACGATGGCTGGAGCATTAAGGGTTCCACTTCTAATTTCGCGCTCCTGGCCCCCACCATGAAGCAGAGCTGGCAGTTCTAATCCGCGCTTAAGAACTAAAACACCAATACCTAACGGACCACCGATTTTATGGCCACTCAAACTCATTGCAGTTAATCCCAGTTCCGCAAAGTTAAGTCCAACTTTTCCGAAACTCTGTACCGCATCGCTGTGAACCGGGATCGAATATTCGTTGGCAGCTTGGACAATTGCTGCGATTGGTTGAATAGCGCCAGTTTCGTTATTTGCGTGCATTACTGAAATAACCGCTACTTCATCTGCGCGTTGGCTAAGCAAAGTATCGAGAGCTTCAATTTCGACTACCCCATTGGAATCAACTGGAATCTCGATCACTTGCGCGCCTTCATGCTCTTGCAACCACTGCGCCGGATCAAGGATTGCATGATGCTCAATTGCTGAAATTAATACGAGATTCTTCCCTTCCTTACGACCCTTCCAAAACAAACCTTTGAGAGCCGTGTTATCGGATTCGGTTCCAGATCCAGTGAAAATAATTTCACTAGGTATGCAGCCCACTACCTTTGCAAGTGATTCGCGCGATTGTTCAATATCTTTACGAGCAGATCTTCCTGGGGTGTGCAGACTGGATGGGTTACCGAGTTTACGAAGTTGCTGATTCATCGCCACTAACGCTGGCTCGACCATGGGCGTTGTGGCCGCGTGATCTAAGTAAACCGACATGGGGCAAGTCTAGGACTTACGAGAGCGCACGCCTTCGCTAGCTTGAGGCAGAACGGCAAAGAGGTCTCCGACAACGCCAAAATCCGCGATTTCAAAGAGCGGCGCCTCAGGATCTTTATTCACGACAACGATGGTCTTGCTGGTCTGCATCCCGGCGCGGTGCTGGATAGCGCCAGAAATTCCGCAGGCAACATAGAGCTGAGGACTTACTGTTTTGCCCGTTTGTCCCACCTGATGTGAATGCGGGTACCAACCAGCATCCGTTGCAGCGCGTGATGCGCCAACGGCTGCACCTAACAAATCTGCGAAAGCTTCAACTGCTGCAAAATCACCATTAGTTCCGCGACCGCCAGAGACAACAATTTGTGCTTCGGTGAGTTCGGGGCGTCCACCTTTAACAAATGGGGCGCTCGAAATAATTTCAGCACGTTGCGAGTTTTCACTGAGTACAAAGCTTGCATGTGAAATTGAAGGTGAGCAGGGAGTTACGTCGGCTGTCACGGAATTTGGTCGAACCGTAATAACAGGAACCCCGTGATTCACGCGCGAAAGTACTGTTGTCGATCCCCCAAAAACCAATTGTGTGGCGGTCAAATCTGCAGAAACATCAACTGCGTCAGTAATAATTCCTGAACCGATGTGAACCGCTACTCGACCGGCAACTTCTTTTCCAAATGCGCTAGATGCGATAAGTAGCGCTAATGGTTTGTAAGCATCAACCAATTGGGCTAACGCATCAGCTACTGCAGCCACGCCAAATTTTGCGAACGCCTCGCTTTCGATAATAAGAACCGATGCAACTGGTCCAGTGGTTATTTGCGCAGCCATAGCATCGCCCGTTCCCGGAGCGGCCAAAACTACGACTGCAACCTCGCCAGAGCGAGCGCCACATGTAGCTAATTCAGCAGTGGCTTTAGCAACTTTTCCTTCGCTGAACTCTGCGAGTACAAGCGTCTGGGTCATATTATTTTCTTCTCTGCTAGGAAATTCACGAGTGCATCTCCGCCATTGCCTTCATCAGAAATCTTGATTCCTGCCGCTCGTGGAGGACGTGGCGTTGCATCTTTCACTTCGCTCCAAGAAGCTAATACCGCTACCCCAACAGCAGCAAGTGCGCGAACATCGATAACTTTTTTCTTTGCAGCCATGATTCCTTTAAATGATGGATAGCGAGGTTCGTTAATTTTTTCGATGACGCTAATTACAACTGGGAACTGCGCTTTCATCGTATCTACGCCAGCTTCAGTTACACGAGTGATGGTGACGCTAGACGCAGCAGCATCTACGACTACCGAGCCTGCGAAAGTTAATTGAGCCCAACCTAATCTCTGCGAAATCATGGCCGGCACAACGCTCATGCGCGCATCGGTGGATTCGGTTCCGCATATGACCAGATCAAAACCTTCTGTGGCAATAACCTTTGCCAAGACTTCAGAGGTGAGCAAGGCATCTGCACCTACAAGCGCTGAATCTGTTACGACGATTGCATCATCTGCGCCCATCGAGAGAGCTTTACGAACCGCTTCAGTTGTGCGCTCTGGCCCCATTGAAATCAAGGTGATTGTGTGACCTTCACCGTGGGCTTCAACAATTCGCAGCGCTTCTTCCACTGCATATTCATCCAAGTCATTGAGAACTGCATCCACGCCTTCACGATCGAGCAGGCCATTAACCATCTTTTTCTCAGCCCACGAATCAGGCACTTGTTTTACGCAGACCGCAATCTTCATGGCAGTCATGTTACTGGTCGGTAGTGGCGGCGACAATTTTCACCATGGGTAAGCGATTCACGGCAAGATTGCCTCGTGCAACCGGCTGATCCACGTTTCCTTGGCTCGACCCTCACCGAGGATGGAGCTAACTTCGCCCTACTCTCTGAAGGGGCAGATGCTGTCGAGCTCTGCCTATTTAATGAGGTCAATGACCAACTCGTAGAAACACGCTTCGCCTTAGCCCATCGCACTGGACCAATCTGGCATGGGTATCTTTCGGGAGTTCGTGCTGGGCAAAAGTATGGCTACCGCGTTTATGGTCCATGGGCACCCGAACGTGGAGCTCGTTTTAACGCAGCAAAACTTCTTATCGATCCATACGCCCATCACCTTGAAGGAGAACTTTCCTACTCCCCTGAAATTTACGGACACATAAGTGACGATGGCCAAGGTGAGGGTGACATAAATCTGCGCGATGCAAGAGATAGCGCAGGCAAAGTTCCTTACTCGGTTGTAACTGCATCACATCCGCGACAGATTAATCGACTCAATACTCCTTGGGCAAAAACTATTATCTACGAAGCACACGTTCAAGGATTCACAATCGACAATCCGAGTATTGCTGGACCACTGCGAGGTACCTACGCTGCATTGGGAGATGCTTCAACAATTGCACACTTAAAGAAAATCGGCGTAACTGCACTCGAACTACTCCCTATTCAATATTCAGTGACAGAACCAGCGATTGCGGCTCGTGGTCGCAGAAATTACTGGGGATATAACCCCATTGCATTCAGCGCCCCCCATGGTGCATATGCGGCCACATCAGATCCCATTGTCGAACTTCAGGAAGCGGTGGAGAAACTTCATTCAGCCGGCATAGAAGTTATCTTGGATGTCGTTTACAACCACACCGCAGAAGGTGGCACAGGGGGGCCAACACTTTCGTTCCGTGGGATTGATAATAAAGCGTGGTATCGCCATAAAAGTGATTCTGACTATCTTGATGTAACAGGGTGCGGGAACACGATTAACGCCGGTGCACCACACTCGGTGCGACAAATCGTCGACTCACTTCGCTGGTGGAGTGATGTAATCGGAGTTGACGGATTCCGATTCGATTTAGCAACGGCGTTGTATCACAATCATTCTGCCGCAGATTCATCACTCTTTAGCGCGATTACTGCTGATCCGATTTTGCGTGATCTTAAATTAATTTCAGAACCTTGGGATGTCTCACGTTATAGCTTAGGAGATTTCGTTTATCCATGGCGAGAGTGGAACGATCACTATCGCGATTCAATTCGGCAATTTTGGCTCGCAGACCTCGAACGTGGATTTGGCGAAGGGGTGTCGGATATAGCCTCAAGCATGGGCGGTTCGAGCGATATTTTCTACTTCCGTGGACCCACTTCCTCGATTAACTTTGTCACCGCTCATGACGGATTCACTCTCAATGATTTAGTCAGCTACCAAGTCAAAAATAATGAGGCCAATGGCGAGAGTAATCGCGATGGGGCCGATTCAAATAGATCATGGAATGTTGGAGTCGAAGGTCCTTCAGATGACCTTGGGATCACGACAATTCGCCACTGGTTACAAAAATCAATTGCTGCAACTTTGGCTCTCTCATCCGGAGTTCCTATGTTCTCCATGGGAGACGAGGTGCGTCGCACTCAAGAAGGAAATAACAACGCGTACTCGCAACCTCAAAGTGGAAGTGATTCCGGGGTTAATCTCACTTGGCAACTTGATGAATATCAACGAGACATGCTCGATTCAATTTCTGCTCTCAATAGTATTCGATCGACTTATTTAGCAGATGTCACATCAAAGTTCTTTACTGGAGCGTTGGACATTGGCACTCAGAGAAAAGATATTGCTTGGTTTAGTTTGGGTGGACGAGAGATGACAGATACCCACTGGCAAGATAGCGAAAAACGAAGCTTGACGGTATTTATTGATGCAGGAACGGATAAGGGCATTTTGCTCTTCTTGAATTCCTCCCGCGAAGAAACCCTTTTTACTCTTCCTGATTCCACGTGGGGCCAAACTTTTCGATGTATTTTCGATGCGAGCAAAGTTACGGCAACGTACGAACCTGTCATCGCTCAACCTTCAACAAAAGTGCCAGTCGCCCAACATTGCGCGCAAGTATGGCTCGTTTCGCGCTGATACTCGTAAGTAAGGCTTTCTCGGAAGTAAAATATCCCAATGCTCGCAATTCTCTCTCCCGGTCAGGGATCGCAATCCCCTGGGTTTCTTAACTCTTGGTTGGAAGATGCAGCCCTTAAGTCAGAGTTGAAAAGATGGTCAGACCACATTGGCTTAGATCTGATCGCTTTGGGAACAACTGCAGATGGTGAAGAAATTAAGAACACTGCAAATGCACAACCACTTATTGTTGCTGCAGGTCTATTGGCGATGAAAGCTTTAGGCGATATAGCCTTCGATGTAAGCGCTGGCCACTCTGTTGGTGAAATCACGGCAAGTGCGACAGCGGGCGTATTTACTTACGACGACGCTATGGCCCTTGTCCGCGAACGAGGATTAGTAATGGCCGTTGCCGCCTCTCAATCACATACGGGAATGTCGGCAGTCCTCGGCGGAGAACGTGAGGAAGTTCTTGAGGCGATCGCAGAATTGGGGCTGATCGCCGCCAATGAAAACGGTGCGGGACAAATTGTTGCCGCTGGCGATCTCATCGCACTTGCCCAACTCGGTGACAATCCTCCCGCAGGTGCACGTGTAAGAAGTTTGGCCGTAGCCGGGGCGTTTCATACCCATTACATGCAGCCAGCGCTGAGCCACCTTAGTAATTTCGCGCAAGAGATGAGCGTTTCTGATGCGAAGGTTCAACTTCTCTCAAATAAGGATGGTGAAGTAGTTTCTCACGGCCAAGAAGCTCTCGATCGAATTGTTTCTCAAATAGCCAACCCTGTCCGATGGGACCTATGTATGGAAACTCTCGCCGACTTAGGAGTCACTGCAGTTCTAGAACTTCCACCAGCCGGGACTCTAGTTGGCTTAATCAAACGGACGCTTCCTAACGTTGAAACTTTGGCGTTAAAAACTCCCGACGATTTAGTGGCTGCGCGCGATTTAATCGCACGTCATAGTGGGAAGATGAGCGCCTGATGATTCACGTACGCACCGGGACGCATAGCCGCATCATGAGTGTTGGCGGATACCAACCCTCGCGCGTTGTTCCTAACTCCGAAATTGTTGATCGTATTGATTCAACCGATGAATGGATTCGCCAACGTACCGGTATCGAAGAACGTCGCTTCGCGGCACCCGATGAAAGCGTTCTGGATATGGCAGAGGCCGCATGTAAGCAAGCGCTCTCTCGCGCCAAACTCACGATGGCTGATATTGATACCGTAATTGTCGCCACAATCACTTATCCATTCCAGGCACCTAGCGCGGCAACTGCCCTCATTGCGCGCCTTGGAAATCCAAAAGCTGCGGCTTTTGACATCAACGCAGCATGTGCAGGATTTTGCTACGGGGTTGGCATGGCAAGTGATTTTGTTCGAAGCGGAACATCAAAACACGTTCTTGTAGTTGGTGTTGAAAAACTTACCGACTTCACCGATCCTGATGATCGCGCAACAGCATTTATCTTTGCCGACGGAGCTGGTGCTGTCGTCATCGGCCCATCGGAAACTCCACAAATTGGGCCGACCGAATGGGGCTCAGATGCTGATTCGCGCGATGCAATTTTGATGGAACCATCATGGAATGAATTCCGAAATGATGCACAAGGAATTTCTTGGCCAAATATCGCTCAACAAGGGCAAGCTGTTTTTCGTTGGGCCGTATATTCAGTAAGCAAAGCGGCATCACGAGCACTCGCTGCGGCCGGAGTAAGACCCGATCAACTCGATGCTTTTATCCCGCACCAAGCCAATGTTCGAATTATCGAAACCATGGCCAAAGAGATCGGTATCCCCGATTCTGTGGTGATCGCCCAAGATATCCGCACATCCGGTAACACCTCTGCTGCATCAATCCCGCTGGCAATGGCCTCACTCCTGGAAGAACGCCCCGACCTGCATGGCGGATTAGCGTTACTCATTGGTTATGGCGCAGGATTGGTCTATGCAGGACAGGTAGTCCAACTACCACCCAAGCCTTAATTCCCAACTCACCAACAACGCTACGAAAGGCACTACATAATGTCGCTGACACAAGAAGCAGTACTCGCAGGCATCAAAGAGATCGTTGAAGAAGTTGCAGGAATTCCTGCCGCATCGATCGAAATGGATAAGAACTTCACAGATGATCTTGATGTAGATTCATTGAGCATGGTTGAAGTTGTTGTCGCTGCAGAAGAGCGCTTCGGCGTCAAGATTCCAGATGACAAAGTTCAAGACCTCGTCACTGTTGGCGATGCGGTGAACTTCATCGTTTCGGCTGCTAAGTAACTTCACCTAGCTCGCAGATTTCATGTCACGTCGTCGCGTAGTAGTTACCGGACTCGGTGCAACCACTCCCCTAGGAGGAGATGTCGCAACCACTTGGGCAGCTCTTTTAGCTGGCAAAAGTGGCGTGCGCACGCTCCAAGATGAGTGGGCATCGACAATCCCCGTAACTATTGCCGGCCGTGTAGCTGTCGAACCAGCAGATGTGATGGATCGCATCGAAATGCGCCGCCTTGATCGCTCTGAACAATTTGCGATGATTGCTTCGCGCGAAGCCTGGAAAGATGCAGGTTCGCCCGAAGTTGATTTAGAGCGACTCGGAGTTGTTATTGCCTCAGGAATCGGCGGAGTCACGACACTGCTTGATCAATACGATGTATTAAAAAATAAAGGGGCACGTTTTGTCAGCCCTCATACAGTTCCGATGTTGATGCCTAATGGTCCCGCTGCAAATGTTGGCCTGGAATTAAAAGCTCGCGCTGGCGTTCACACCCCAGTAAGTGCTTGTGCATCCGGAGCAGAAGCTATCGGTTATGCGATGGAGATGATTCGTTACAACCGTGCAGACATTATTGTCGCCGGTGGAGTTGAAGCAGCTGTGCATGCTCTTCCTATGGCGGCATTTGCTGCGATGAAAGCTCTATCTACTCGTAATGACGATCCCGCACGAGCATCGCGGCCTTATGATCTTGATCGCGACGGATTTGTTCTGGGCGAAGGTGGCGGAATCGTTGTCCTCGAAGAACTCGAACATGCAAAAGCCCGTGGAGCCAAGATCTACGCAGAAATAGTTGGACAAGGTTTAACTTCTGATGGTTATCACATCGCAGCTCCAGACCCCGATGGATCAGGTGTCCAACGAGCTATTGCATTTGCACTTAAAGATGCTGATCTAACTACGCGCGATATTGTTCATCTCAACGCACATGCAACCTCTACTCCTGCAGGTGATGTCGCCGAAGCTAACGCGCTACGTGCAGCTCTGGGTGCCGATGCAGATCATGTTGCAGTTTCTGCCACTAAATCTATGACTGGTCACCTTCTCGGTGGTGCAGGTGCAATAGAAACTGTATTTATTGTCAAAGCCCTTCAAGAGCGCTTAGCCCCACCAACAATTAACATAGATAATTTAGATCCTGCTGTCACTATCGATGTTGTGCGCGATAAACCACGCGCGCTACCTGCTGGCGATATCGCCGCACTTAATGATTCATTCGGGTTCGGCGGGCATAACGTCGTCCTTGCCCTCCGCTCTTACTAAGGCGCATATATGGATCCACGCGACCCCCAATTTCGCATCGAACGTCTGAGCGATGGCGGATCTGTTGAACTGATTTCACCTCGCGACAAATCCGGAGTTCTCGCAGCCACAGCAACTATCGCCGGCAATAAAGTCGTCATCTTTGCATCCGATGCCACTATTCAAGGTGGAGCGCTCGGTGTCGAAGGGGCGCATGTGATTGTTGCTGCATATCAAACAGCAATGGCTGCGCAATTACCTATCATCGGAATATGGCACTCAGGTGGAGCGCGTTTGCGTGATGGAGTTTCATCCCTTAATGCATTTGGTGAAGTTTTCCAATCCATGATTATGGCTAGCGGAAAGATTCCGCAACTCTCGCTCATTCTTGGCCCCACTGCTGGTGGCGGTGCCTATGGTCCTGCCCTGACCGATGTCGTTGTACTTGCACCAGAAGGTCGCATATTTGTTACTGGTCCCGATGTAGTTAAGAGCGTTACAGGCGAAAAGGTAGATTTAGCAACGCTTGGTGGCCCAGATGCACATAGAAAAAATAGCGGTGTTGCGCATGTAATTGCACATACAGAAGATGAAGCTTTTGCTGAAATCCGCGACCTCACATCACTCTTTGCAAACCAAGGACATATCAAGACAGATCTTCCCGAATTAGATTTGGCGGCGCTTATTCCAGATGTAAGCCATCGCGTTTACGAAGTCCACCCACTTATCTATGCGATTTTTGATAAAGATGCAGAATCTCTTGAATTGCTTCCTATGTGGGCGGAGAGCATGGTTACCGCTTTGGGTCGTTTAGGTGGTCGCACTGTGGGTGTTGTTGCCAATAACCCTCAACACCTCGGAGGCGCTCTCGACTCTGCAGCAGCTGAGAAGGCCGCTCGCTTTGTTCGCACCTGTGATGCATTTGGAATTCCGCTCATAGTGATTGCCGATGTTCCAGGATTTCTACCTGGAGCGGGTCAAGAATGGGAAGGCGCAGTTCGACGTGGCGCAAAATTACTTCACGCCTTTGGTGAATCTGTGGTTCCCAGAATTACCTTAATAACTCGTCGCGCGTATGGTGGCGCATATGTTGCTATGAACTCACGAGCGCTGGGGGCTACAAAGGTTTTTGCTTGGCCCGACGCTGAAGTTTCAGTGATGGGCGCTGTTGCGGCGGTTCGTGTTCTGCATCGAAGGATTTTGGCTGATATACCTGCAGATCAACGCGAAGCAATGGAGTTAGAGCTCGCCGCCGAACATGACAAGATTTCCGGCGGCGTGGCACGAGCCATTGAAATCGGCGCAGTAGATGAAGTGATTGAACCAACTAAGACTCGCTCGGCGCTAGCGCGAGCGATTGCTGGCGCACCAGAGCGAAGGGGCCATCACGGGAATATCCCGCTCTGACCCCTTAACCTGAAAGAGAAATACTGCTACTTCGTTTTAAATGTTACCGAGACTGTAGTTGTCACAGTTTTTTCAATTGTTGTGGTGTCGTAATAACCACCGCTATCAGTCATCGTTGAATCAGGTGTTGTAACCTGGAAAGGTCCGGTGTTTACACTCACGACGGCACCGACAGTTCCGCCAACTGCAGCAGTCAGTGCGACCGCTCTCACTTGAGCATCTTTCATCGCTTCACTTAAAAGCGCCGGGCGCAGAGTTGGCAACGTTGAAACATAATATTGAGGGCCATAATTATTAACGTTCACTCCGGATTGCAGTAACGTTCCGATGGCTTGACTCAACTTAGATACGAGCTGAATATCTTTTGTGCGTACTACAACATCGCGAGAGGCGTTATGTGAGAGTACCCGTCCTGTTGCGTTGCCATTGATGTATTCCATATTTGCATATGTTGAGACAGCTCCCAATGTAAGTGCATCAGAAGCGATCCCGCCTTTGGTCAGATAGGCAGACACTGCGTTGACATCTGCGCCAACTTTTGCAATAGCCGTTGAGACACTAGAACTTGATGATTGGACGCTTAATGTCCACACTGCGTTATCGGCTGTGGCTGCAACTTTTGCAAAACCTGTAACAGTGATACCGCTTGCACTACGTGCTGCAAAGCCGGAGCCAACTTTTGTTAATCCGCCACCGAGAGCGACTGCAAGGATTACTGCTGACACGATAATCGTGACAGCTTTACGACGTTCGATTGTGATGATTGGGCTTTCGTTTAATTGACTCATGGTTGAATAATACTAAATACGCTCCACATTCATATCGCACGACTATGTGATATTGCATCCAGTTCAACGCACCTAAATTGTTCGAGCTCGCGATCCCAGTCATTTCCCAGGACGTCCTCAAGTGCGCTTCGCAAAGCTTCCTCATTCATTGCGAGCGCATGCGTAATTTGGTTTTCGGTGACAAGGACGGATCCAGATGCATCAATCACTGCTCGATGCATGCCGAGGTTGGGTGTGAAGCGGTAAAGATTGCGCTCATGCGCGCTCTCTTCTTGAATTTCAAAACGCAGGTAGTGCCAACCTCGCAGAACACTCGCCAACTCCGCACCGATACCTTCGCAATCTCGCCATTCAAGAGATGCGCGTTGCGTCCCAGCTAGTAGCGGTTGCGGACGCCATTGAAGTTGCGCTCCTTTACCAAGGAGGTTTTCAATGGCCCATTGAATATGACAGGTCAGTGCCGAGGGCGCAGAGTGGATTACCAAAGTACCTCGCGACATAGTGATAGGACCCCTGTTTCCAGGCGGCTTCATGCGATCCATAACTCTCTCCCACTAAGGCCCTATGAGCGTTGATTTGGCCTTCCCCAGCCCATCAACTCCGCCATCAGAAGAGAATCACAACTATGTAATCCCTAATATTTACATCAAAATCAACTTTAGGCAATCCCCCACTTACCTAGTACCCTTAACCTCAGTCGGACGCTTAATCAGTACCCGTTTCATGGCAGTAGTGCTTTGCTCGGTATCGCTGGCGCAAGAGGATGACTGGTGAACGAGGATTTCTCATTCACCCCACATATCGAAGGAAAAGTAAAAACATGGCAACAGGTACAGTTAAGTGGTTCAACTCTGAAAAGGGTTTCGGTTTCATTGCAGTTGATGGTGGCGGACAAGATGTATTCGTTCACTACTCAGCAATTCAAGGAAACG